>Ga0041059_1001153_pt1 | contig 21147 bp, 13 predicted proteins | sample AraColnosormetaG_FD_56232 | JGI IMG/M metagenome (GOLD analysis project Ga0041059, IMG submission 56232) | Arabidopsis roots microbial communities from North Carolina, USA - Col MF nosort | ecosystem: Host-associated > Plants > Roots > Unclassified | place: USA: North Carolina | collected... | reverse complement strand
GATTATTAATTTATAATATTATTGGGACTATAATTTTACATAGGGATTTCAAAAAAATTATTATCTTATTATCTTATCGATTTTGATTAATTTTTACATTGCCCCAATTTAGGACCGACAAAATTTATTAATTTATCGAGTATTAATTTATAGAGTTTATACTATATTATGTACATATATACATGTTACTAACGTAATTAACAAAACAGATTTTATATTAAAATAAACATATATACGTGCAAATTGACAAGACATTTCCATGTTCAAATGATCAAATCCCATGTTATAAATTCTTGTTCTGACTCTTATATAAAACATTCCTCTTGCTCTAACCTCAAAAGTTGTTACTAATCTGGTTGGGCTGTTTCTTAAAGTTAACAAAAATAATAATTAATTACATTAAATACCATAGGAAAGTGAAAATTGTTTATTGAGGATTTCAACTAAATTTCTACTTTTAGTCTTTGTATGTTTTCTTGTGTGAAGAATCTGTGTATGTTAAAATATTTTTAATATGATAAACTATATCTCATTATTTTTGCCAACTACCTATTGAACTAACAAACATACTGTTTTAGTTACAAAGCTCCTTTTGATTTTTGAAACCTAGCTAGGTGAATAAACCTAAAATCAAATCTGCCATATAATTTTCTGTTAAAATCAATACTTTGGTATTATTATAATAATAACTTTTGCTTGGATAATTATTCTAGAGTTTATTGAAATTAAAACAACAATTCTTTCACTATTTAATTTACTTTATTTTATTTCTATGCATGACTTAATTTCATTTTGTTACACCATGATTTAATTTAATACTAATATATAGTGAGAGAGAGGAGAGAGATCGAGAGAGTAAGAGTGGTGCAGAAGGAATTTCATTGTCGAAGAAAGAGCACGCCCTTCGATAACGTAAATGCAATGCAAACAATAAATGAAGTGAATTCATGAGAATTAGTATCATCATCATCAACACACACATCTTCATCATCATCACCTATCTTCATTCAAACACACACACCGTACGTGAAGATGGATGAAACAATCATGACATGCTTATGCATGCATATTTAAATATGAGTGTAAATATACATGCTTTAAAGCCGTTACATATGGTTTAAAAGATGGAATATTACATCATATAAACGGGAAATGTCTCTTGTTGTAAGCTTCTTATTTTGGATAGAAGATGTACCTTTCACCTACAACTGCACCAGTTACATTGGTGGTTGTGACATTTATTACTTCTCTCTATCTCTCTCTCACTGTCGATTTATTGATTATACGGTGTGAGAAAATTGCATAGAATATTCAACGCACATGACGTTCTCTACCTCTTGAAGACTCAAAATCTGTCCTATATATTAGTAATTTGCAACCGTAGAATTGTCTTTCGTATCAATTCTGCATATATTTTTAACCATTTAATAGTGATGTCGTTTTTCCATTCCATTGATACTCCAACCATTTAATAGTGTGATGATGTGAACTACCAATTTAAACCACATACTCTTATAATTTTGCTATAAGAAATATATATCCACTACCACTAGTGATTTTGCAACCAATATGTACACAAAACTAATGATTTATACCAATTAAACGAAGATTTAATACAATTGTTTTTTGGATAAAGTAATTAAAAATTTGGGAAAATGAATAACTCGAAACTTGAAACACAGAATTTTGATTTTACATATTTTAGAAAAGGGTGATTAATATGATTATTATATTACGTCGTGCTCGTGCATGTACATTTTTTCTAAGAATGAATAGGATAAGAAGAGTGAAAGAAAAAGCAAAGTGTTAGTTTCCTAGAAAGTTAGAGAAGAGTTATCATTGCTTCGACTGAGATAAAGATGAAAAAACGAGGAGAGAGATTTGTTTTCACTTCATTAATGATTAATCTCTTTTTATAAGCATTAATACTTAATTTGATTTGGAGGATTCTACTAAATCAATTAAGAGAAAAATGTACATGTTTTCTTTTATTAAAAACTAGTTTGTCCCTTGGCCGTGGGGAAAGAATGTTTGTTTAAAGACTGTGTCAATTCGTTATTTTTAAAAGATCAATACTATTCGAAAACATATTTGTAAGAAATAGGGTTTTAGGTGAGTGTTTTTCCGAAGGACCAAAACGTTCAGAAAATGTTACAAAGTTCTTCTATAAAAAATAAATATATAACACAACTTTAACAAAAAATCAGGGGTCGTTATTTGGAATGATAAATGGTCAAGATCAATTCAACAGAAGACAGATCAATACATGTTGATGGGCTAATATGAAAAGGTGTTTTGTATGCACATACACACACACACACATCTCTTTTATCCAAATCAACAACAACACATCAAAGCTGCTTTTTTTTGCTTTCCTTTTCTTACGGGTAATCATTTTTTCATCGCTCTCTTCTCTCACTCCCCTATCAACCCAACATATAATAATTAATCTTGGCTTCTTGAACTTTTTCATTCTTTGTTTTTGTATCTATAAAACTTGAGACAAGTTTCAAAATCAGACAAGGAAAATCATGTACTATGTAGTAGGGGTTCCCTAATAAGTTCAAAAGCATGCTGACTGTGTCTTAAATCTTAATCGCAGTGTCATAAGATGAGTTTAAGAGTCATAATTATTTTGAGAGTTCTCTATATCTATACTATATATCCAAGCAAGAAAATTAAAACTTGAAAATCCACGAAATTCATGATCACATTGCATAACAAAACATGATTTGACAATTCTAATTTTTAGATAATGTTTTTAACAAAATGATTGATCACTAAACCTTGCATAAAATGATTAATCATCTATATTGTATACCAAAGTTAGAAAAATATAATAGTGGCGGTAATGTAATTTCGGAAACTTAACTCAACCGATAACATTGTTTAGAAGATGCATGGTTTTTGAAATACAAAAAAAAAGAAAGTAAAAGTAATAGAGTATGTACCAAGAAGAAGAAAAAAGGTAGGATACATTGTTAGAAAGTAGAAAGAATGGTGGAAAAGAGAATGATGATGTTAAAAAACGAATAGGGATTTGAGATGAGAAGATCATTCCATATCTCATATACAACACATCGTCGCTTTTCATTGATATAAAAGTGTCATACTCAATAGAGCCCAAACCCTTTTTCTTCTCTCTTTCTATTGATTTTAAGAAAGAGATTCTTATTAGATCCCTAAACCCACGTGTTCTTTCATTATTTCGTTTTCTTTGGTTCTTATTTTTTTCCCTTAATTTGTCTTACATCCGGTAAAATTGTAAATTATTTAAATAAGAATTCTTGAGCTGTTTTTATAAGTTACACCTTCAAAATCAGATTAGCAAAGGCCTCATTCATATAAGTCACTCATGTTCGAAAGGTTTGATTATACGATAAGTTGTGATCAGTCAAAAAAATTGAAAAAGATAATTGTACACTTACACTATAGTCACAAAAACATATAAATGAAGAATTGGTTACTTGGTCAAATCAATTATCGATTACTATATATATATGCTCTCGTAGATCGAAATTCTTTAGTCACATCAGTTGGAAAATTTGACAAAAAAGTAAAGCGAAACAAACCACAGAACAATTCACACTAAACACACAAATGACAAATCGAACTGTGTAAGATATACATAATTACAAATACGGTCAAAAATTCAAAAACGGATATAAAAATACCCCGGACATAAATAATTGTTTGAAAAAAAATTCAAGACTTATGTATATATGTTGCACAAATTAATTATTTATATGGAAAATTGGTTAATTAAATAAAGAACTTATAAATTTCAGTTTCAGAAGTTGAAGAATTTAACCGTAGTTTCTTCTACTAGGACGTGGCATTCCTCTTCTCTGGCTTGATGGCCAGTCTCCAGAGTCATTGTGTTCACTGCTTCTCTCAGGATTATAGTAACCTCTTGAGTCATAACCATTGCCTCCTCCTCTACGTCCATGTCCTCTTTGGTTAGTACCGTTATGGTTGTTTAATCTTGAGAACCTTGAAGTAGAACCAGACCGGTTCAGGTCCAATGGCAATGGCTCAATCCCTTGCAAATCAGGCTCTGGGGTGAACCAAACCGGGCGTTTCGACTCATCCATTTTCCTAAATGTAATTGATATCCTGTTGAATAGAACCGGGAAGAAACATACTCATAAGAGAAAAAATGTTTGTTTATAGAAGAAAATTGATGCAACAATATTTATAACCTTTTTGTAGGAACTGCAGGTACACAGTGCTTAGCTACATCAGCTCCATTTCCATTTAACACCAGAACTGATCTGATAAATATGAAAATATCCAAAAAAAACAGTCTTTGATTTCATACTATTCGACAAGGAATGGCCGAAAGTTTTGAAACTGGGAATTCTTACGAACTTGCTTACCCCACAGGAAGCGGTATTGAGTATGAACCCGAGAAGTCACCAGGACCCTCAACTTTCAGGTTTGAGCCAAAGAGGATATCGCATTCACTGAGGAAAGAGATGGTACAGAAGGGACGGAGAAAGTCGTGGTTGTCGATGTGAGGAGGTATGCAGTCACCTTCATCATAGATGTTCACAATGCAGCTATCGGGCACACAAGTTGGAGGCAGTACATGCCATTTAATCAACTTTCTAATGATTACTTTGAAAAGATGAGGTAGTGGATCCACTTCTTCACGTTGAAGGATACCCGGTGGGTTTCCAGCTCTGTCCTATCAACCCAAAATACAAGAAGGCAAAACTCTTAACTCCTTTTTTAAGAATGAAACAGATTAATGAAAGTATGACAGAGAACGTTACTTACTGGAGCGTAGTTGTAGCAACAGCCAAATTGTATAGTCTCACGTCCTTTTCCTCTCATCCACTTATGTGGAGCAGTAAATGTACGCTCTACAGAGAGAGAACAAGACAAGATTCAGATTAAAAATAGGTCACAAGTTAAGATAAGAGCATTTTCAGATCAAAACAAGAAGTTACTTTTAAGTTCTCCTCTTCGTCCCTTCTCTTGAAGTTGATACACTTGATCAACAATCCGTTTCTGCTCCACTGCGCTAAAAACACCAGTGTGCAACTCAAGTCCATCAAGCACGTTAACAATCTTTCCCTTAACTCTCTCCAAGCAAATAAAGTCTTTCTTTCTCTTCACATTAATCAGCCTGAGATTCTCTCTCTGATCTCTAGACAACTTAGGCTTCTCTGGAGTCTTCATCGAACTCGCATCAAAACCTTTCCTACTCGAATCCCTCTCCTCTTCCTCCTCCTCCTCCTCCTCATCGAACTCATCCTCTTGTGCCATATCAGCCCAACGCATACGAGGGCTTGCTGTTTCAACAACAGCTGGTCTAGATTGCAATACACTACTAAAATCTTCAGGAAAGGAACCAAATACAATTTCACTTCCCTTCCAACTACCTAACGAATGATTATCACAGTCTTCGCCATTTTCCGACTTCTCATCATAATTATCATCCACATTGTTACTAGCTCTTTCTGATCCCATATTTTCCACCACTGAACAAGAACCAGTTTTACACTCTCCATCAACTTTGTCAGTGTTGTTACTACAATGTGCTACACATATGGAAACATGATTTCTCATAAGCAACTCCACATCATAACTTAATTCACAAATTTAGAAACGTACTTGCTACTCTCTCGCCTCCTATTTGTTCCAATTACCAAACCCTAATTTTGTAACCTTATCATTTAGCAGAACATCAATCAAAAAAGCAGAATCAAGTACAATAATGAAGAAAATCTCCGCTTTCTATACAGAATTTCAATATCCATAGAAACCAGAAAGTCTCTCGCCTCTAAGAAAAAGTTGAGAATCGTTACCTGGGTCAAGAGAACGGATTCGATTGGAGAGAAGGTGATTACAATCCTTGCATAGATCTTTAGATAAAAAAGGAAGCCAATTCGTCAGAAACTCCGAAGCGATCTTAAGCTCCGACGGCTGGTACTGCCGGAGAAATGGATCGTTTTCCATGAGATACGCTCGATACAATCCAAATCTAGTACTCTTGTTACAGAAAATTCAAATTTCCTAGTCCACGATTTGAAATCTAGTACTCTTTTGTCAGTGTGGATTCTGTGACGGTACACTTGTAAATTCTAGTATTAACCAAACAAGGGTAATATCGGTATTTAAGCAGCCAATTAAAGCTCTTGGGCCGTTTAAAATTCTTAAAAGCCCATTAATTTCGAAACGCCACCTGTCGAGACATAATTGGGTCAGAGGATTTTAACGGTGGAAGATGAAGAAGCTTATCTTTTTGCAAAATCGTTTCTTCCTTCATTCATCATAGCTTCAAAATCTTAAAAACAACAACAAAAATGAAAAGTCTCCACTTTTTAGCTCCCAATTCAACGATTATCAATCTGAAGCAACAATCTTATACAAAAACCAAGTTCCAGTTGCATCGTAGCAACAGAAGAACTCTATCGATAAACTGCGTAAACAGTGGCGGTGATGAAGAGAAGATTACTCAGCCGTTGGATGGAGTGGAGATAAGATTCAAAAGAGGATCCAGAAGGAAAATGAGGGAAGAGGGTTCAGGAGAAGGAGGAGGACAAAGCGGGAAGAAAAAAGAGACTGTTCAAAAGCCATGGGAAGAGATGACATTGAATGAGAAGGCATTGGAGCTTTATGTTGGAGAGAAAGGTTTGTTGTTTTGGCTAAACAAATTGGCTTACGCGTCGATATACATTGTCATTGGAGGTTGGATTTTTTTCCGGTTTGTTGGACCGGCGTTTAATCTTTATCAACTCGATACACCGCCTCTTGATCCTAAGAACATCTTAAAGGGTTAAGAAATGCTTTGTAGCTGTGTCTGCATTCTCTGTTCCAAAACATTTTGAGGCTTATATATTCAAGTTAGTTTCGAGTAATGTGTAGCCATGTCTCACTAGATTAAGATACACAAGAGAACAACACTCTTCATGAATTTTCAAGATTGTTCTGTTGGAGTTATGTCCTGATCAAGGATATCTCGTGTAGTCTTGCACCTGACATGGAAAAGAAAATATTTTTTTCTTCGGCTTTTTGTTTACCTTAACTCAATGCAAAGAATCAGAATTATTAACTGAAAAAACTAGATTAAAACTCACCTATTGCACTCTGCTCGTGATGCATAATTGTGATTCTTGCAATTTGTACACATCCAGTCGCCATCACGCCATTGTTTCACTCTAAGAAATCAGACAACACAAAGAATTGGGAAGGTTGCAAAAGATCACGCCATTGTTCTAGCGTTTAGAAAACAAGAAAACAATGGAGACCAGAGATCAATACAGTACCCCATTCCAAGTAAAGCAGGTGTTGAGTGTTGTTGTAGAAACGGGAGAGGAAGTTGCCAATTTGAGACCCTTCCTAGGCTCATACCAGGAAAAGATGCATATATCGCTGACTGTGTTTGCATGCTTGTCTGCACAACGAGCCAGAAGAAACAGAGGTTGGTTAAGCAGCAAGTAAAATTGATGAATGTACTAATCAATTTATGCGCTCTAACTAATCCTTACATATCCTTGATTCAGTCTTTTGCTATCCCATTCATGAGCCAAAGCTTCTGATGCTAATCTCTTTGTACCAAGGGCTGCAACCCAAAATAAACTTTCCCATATTAAAACTCGTGAAAGGATTATCAGACACCTTCGGGTTATATAAGATTGCACGCGCATCGGTCTTAGACAAAAACCTTACCTAGTGGAGCTATTTCATTGCACTTTTTGCACTGCAGAGACATACAAAACAGAAATGAGTAAAACAACAAGCCGGAATCTGCAAGTCGGTTTTGCATTGTGAACCCATTTCCTCACCTGTATACGAGAGGAATAATTGTGAAAACCACATCTGCAAATCCAGTCACCACTCCTCCATTCTTTATGAACCGAAGCTTGATTTGTAGCGTTAGAGAATGCGAGTAAAGAACCAGGTTGATCATGTGACTCAGGTCCACGGGTGAAGTAATGGAGATGAGTTTGAAGAGAAGCTCCAGGGATAGCAAGTGCTGACAATGCTGCTACTTCCTTAGATTGCCCACATTTCTTGCACTTTTCTCGTGATGCATAATTGTTGTTAGTACAACCTATTGCCACACCACACCACACCACACACCCAAACGCAAAACGTAGAACGAAGAAGATACACACGCACGCACACCACAACACACCCACCAGCAAATTCCATATACCACATAACACAGAATACACAAAACAGCTCAACCTAGTTATAAGTAAATCCCCTAATTCACAATTCCAATCTAATGAAACATCAAATGTAAAAGGGCATTTGAAAGTTGAAGGATTTGAACTCAGAACTTACGAATTAGATCAATCCTAGTTTTCATTCACAATTCAATCTAATGAATCCGCAAATGGAAAAGGGCATTTGAAAGTTTTAAGGATTTGAACTCAGAACTTACGATTCTGATCAATCCTAGTTTTGCTTCTAGTTCATTAGCACAATCTGGGAAGCTATAAAAGAATTGAATTGAGATAGGAGAAGAAAGAACGAACCAGTGCAGATCCAATCGCCGATACGAGGAAGCCACTTAGAGTTTGGAGAAGTATTATTATCCATGATAAGACGAGGCTGCTTGCATCTGTTACAGAATGATCTAAACGCATAATTCCTGTTTCTGCATCCTAAACATTCCCAGTCTCCTTCTCTTCCGTCTCCCATTTCTTCTTCCCGGAAAAACTCCAGTCTCCGGCGACGACGACTCACTCTTTTTCGTTCAGAGAGGAGAAAGAAAGAGAAAGTTGAAGAAAGCTAAAGCTGGGCCACATTTGTTGTGAAGTGACTAGGCCCATTAGGCCCATTAATTTCTTCAGAGAAAATCTCTTTCGTCCTTCTCTTCGCAGGTGGCAATCGTTACTTACTGACATACATCTTCATCAGTGATTTTTGGGTTTGAAATTTCTCTAGATCGATTTTGGATTTAGATCTCTTTGTTTCTACTGCTTTTCATCGTTGGATCTGCGTTTTGCAAAGGGAGATACAGAAAGGAATAGCTTTGAATTGACAAGGTTTCTCTCTAATCCAACCGAATCTCAAGCTTCCATGGCTCTCAATCTCCGTCAGAAACAGACTGGTAATTATCTCTTTATAATCTCAAGTTTCTGCGATGATTCTTCTATTGCTTCATAGATTGTGTTCGATCTATTAATTTGTTTTTAGGAATCTGGAAATTTAGAGAATTCTGGTTTCTTATGAGTTAATATTGATATTGGATCTTTGATCTCTCTCTCTCTCGGTTTCAGAATGTGTAATCCGGATGTTGAATCTGAACCAACCTTTGAATCCAAGTGGAACTGCGAACGAAGAAGTTTACAAGATCTTGATTTACGATAGGTTTTGTCAGAACATTCTATCTCCATTGACCCATGTCAAGGATCTGCGTAAGCATGGAGTTACACTCTTCTTTCTCATAGACAAAGATCGACAACCTGTTCATGATGTTCCCGCTGTCTACTTTGTTCAACCAACTGAATCCAACCTCCAGAGGATCATAGCCGATGCTTCTAGATCTCTCTACGATACCTTTCATCTGAATTTCTCGTCTTCGATCCCTCGTAAGTTTCTTGAAGAGCTAGCTTCTGGGACTCTTAAATCTGGTTCTGTTGAGAAAGTCTCGAAAGTGCATGATCAGTATCTGGAGTTTGTGACTTTGGAAGATAACTTGTTCTCGCTGGCTCAGCAATCTACCTATGTTCAAATGAATGACCCATCAGCAGGGGAGAAAGAGATTAATGAGATTATCGAAAGGGTCGCTAGTGGTTTGTTTTGTGTGTTGGTAACGCTTGGTGTGGTTCCTGTTATCCGATGCCCTAGTGGTGGACCTGCAGAGATGGTGGCGTCTTTGTTGGATCAGAAACTGAGGGATCATCTTTTGTCCAAGAACAATCTGTTTACTGAAGGTGGCGGTTTCATGAGCTCGTTTCAGCGTCCCCTCTTGTGCATATTTGATAGGAACTTTGAGCTCTCGGTTGGGATTCAGCATGATTTCAGATACCGGCCTCTCGTTCACGATGTTCTCGGGTTAAAGCTCAACCAATTGAAAGTGCAGGGAGAGAAAGGACCACCGAAATCGTTTGAGCTGGACAGTTCGGACCCATTCTGGTCAGCAAACAGTACTCTGGAGTTTCCAGATGTCGCTGTGGAGATCGAAACACAGTTGAACAAGTACAAGAGAGACGTTGAAGAGGTTAACAAGAAAACCGGAGGTGGGAGCGGCGCTGAGTTTGATGGGACAGATCTGATTGGAAACATCCACACCGAGCATCTCATGAACACTGTGAAATCGCTCCCGGAGTTAACTGAGCGAAAGAAAGTGATTGACAAACACACCAATATCGCAACAGCGCTCTTAGGACAGATCAAGGAGAGATCTATTGACGCTTTCACTAAGAAAGAAAGCGACATGATGATGAGGGGCGGAATCGACAGAACTGAACTTATGGCTGCTCTGAAAGGCAAAGGGACAAAGATGGACAAGCTCCGGTTTGCAATCATGTACCTGATCTCCACAGAAACCATAAACCAATCGGAAGTTGAAGCAGTGGAGGCAGCATTGAATGAAGCTGAGGCTGATACAAGTGCGTTTCAGTATGTAAAGAAAATCAAATCGTTAAACGCATCTTTTGCAGCTACATCAGCGAATTCAGCTAGCAGAAGCAACATTGTAGACTGGGCCGAGAAGCTTTACGGACAGTCTATAAGCGCAGTGACTGCAGGAGTCAAGAATCTGTTATCTAGTGATCAACAATTGGCAGTGACTCGAACAGTCGAAGCTTTAACAGAAGGAAAACCAAACCCGGAGATCGATTCTTACCGCTTCCTGGACCCAAGAGCTCCAAAGTCGTCTAGCTCCGGTGGTAGCCATGTAAAAGGACCGTTCAGAGAAGCTATAGTGTTCATGATCGGTGGAGGTAACTATGTTGAGTATGGAAGTTTGCAGGAGTTGACTCAGAGACAGTTAACCGTTAAAAACGTTATTTATGGAGCCACTGAGATTCTTAACGGAGGTGAGTTGGTGGAGCAGCTTGGACTTTTGGGAAAGAAGATGGGATTAGGAGGTCCGGTCGCTTCAACGTCATTGTCTGGTGGTCACTGAGTGTTACTCACTGTTACTTTCTTTTTTCTTTTGGCTTTTGAGAGTTTTTTTTTATTAATCTATAAAATATAAATCCCCAGTGGTGAATTATTTAACAAACAGTTTACAGTCTCGTTATAACATTTTCTACAGAACATTTTAAGGTGTGTTTATAACTCCATTAGTTAAGATTGTTAAATGGTTTTTGTCATAATCTTTGAAAAAGTAAATGACAATTAGCTAGGTTGTCATTAATAATAAAAATAAATAAAAAGGTATGAACAAAAGTCTGAAAAAGAAATTTGTAATCTAACATTACTAATTTCTAATTAACATTTTTTATGCCATTTAGTACAGTGTTTTTCCAAAATAAAATATACTCCTATGATATTTTGCATAAGAATATATTATACTAAAAAAGAGAAGAGGAAAAAAGCAAAAAATCAAAAGAAAAAAAAAAAGTAAAGGAGCAACAAAAGCAAAGCAGGTGGTCCGTTCCCATTTCTCTGTAATTTGTCTTCGTCTCTACCTTCCATCTCTCTCACCCACTCTCCTCGGAAACCACAGCGACGGACGGACGGACGGACGATAAAACTTTTGCCTCTAATTTGCTCCTACAAATCTGGAATCAGCCGGAGCGAATCTCGAAGCTTATGATCTCGACTTGTGAGGATCCTCTTTTCCTTTTCTTTTTCTTTTGTATAATAATAATTATCTCATCCCCGATCGATTTCGATTTTCATATGGTTTCTCGCCAGAAATGATCGATTCTCTCGTTTATTTCAATAGCCTCAGATGATTGAAGATGATAATTCAACAGTTAATAACGCTTCTCTTTTTTTTAGTGGCTTTGTGTTTTGACCAGCCAATCTAAATCACTGGTCACCTTTGTTTTGATCTCTGTTTTGTTGAATTTTTGTTTCAAACTTAAACGAAGCTAAAAGGCTAATGGGTTGGTCTTAATTCTGAATTTTGAGAGAGTTTTAAAATCATCTTTTATGAGCTAAGCCATGTTTGAAGCTAGATCTGCCTTTAACTTTGGTTTTGGTTTTAAACTTTTTTGTTTCTAACTTGTTGTAGGCTGAAGAGGCTGGGAATGGCTGGTAAAGAGGAGACTGATGTATCTGCACAAGGGTCTTTAACCAGGGAGGCCACTGAGATATGGAGGAGTGAGTTGGAATCTCGCCGGTTTCAGGTAGATAGTTTAGAAGCTGAACTTGTGGATGTCAAGGCTTACCTTGAGTTTGGCTCAGAAGAAGATGCCAGAAAGGAGTTAGGAGTTCTTTCGGGTAGGGTCAGATCGACTGCAACTATGTTGCGTTATTTGAGATCAAAAGCTAGAGTCTTGGCCATTCCTGATGATCTAGCAAATGTGTCATGCGGTGTGGAACAGATTGAAGAACTGAAAGGATTGAACCTTGTTGAGAAAGATGGTGGTTCATCTTCTTCTGACGGGGCTAGGAACACTAATCCTGAAACTAGAAGGTACAGTGGTTCCTTGGGTGTAGAGGATGGAGCCTATACTAATGAGATGCTCCAGTCCATAGAGATGGTTACTGATGTGCTGGACTCTCTTGTGAGGAGGGTTACAGTAGCAGAATCTGAGTCTGCTGTTCAAAAGGAGAGGGCACTTTTGGGAGAGGAAGAAATCAGTAGGAAGACTATCCAAATCGAAAATTTGTCCGTGAAGTTAGAAGAGATGGAACGATTTGCTTATGGGACTAATAGTGTTCTAAACGAAATGCGGGAAAGGATTGAGGAATTAGTTGAAGAGACGATGAGGCAGAGGGAAAAAGCTGTGGAAAACGAAGAGGAGTTGTGTCGTGTGAAGAGAGAGTTCGAGTCGCTTAAAAGCTACGTCAGTACTTTTACCAATGTTCGAGAAACACTTCTTTCGTCCGAGAGACAATTCAAAACCATTGAGGAGCTCTTTGAACGGTCAGTCTCATATCTTCTTTATGCAACTGTTCCATCACTCCTTAACCACAAAGATTTAATATTTTCTTCACCACACCACAATATGTTAATGGTGAAGCAGGTTGGTCACTAAGACGACACAATTAGAAGGGGAGAAGGCACAAAAGGAGGTTGAAGTACAGAAACTGATGGAGGAGAATGTGAAATTGACAGCACTTCTCGACAAGAAAGAGGCTCAGCTTCTAGCTTTGAATGAACAATGCAAAGTTATGGCTTTGAGTGCATCAAACATATGAAATTTGCTTTATCTTTGCATTGTTGTTGGCTCATCTCTTATTTTTTTCTTGAGACAATGCTTTCGCAGAAGTAGATGAATGCAATCTTCTTCCTTCATTGTTCTTTGCTTCAAATGTGACATTGTAATTTTTTATCTGTAGATTATTATGGTTTATGCATAAGGAAGAATGTTCGTACTCCGAAACGGCGAGTAGTTCTTACGTCTGTATATCAGACGGCAAGAATTTGCCATCGTAGCAAATTCGTGTATGACGTGGCAAATAGAATTAGCCAACGTCTTTTATCCACGTGTAAATACGATCGCTCTGTTTTCGTAGACTTTGTGTTGAAGAAGTTTCTCTCTAAAACCCCAAATCTATTTTTCCCTCCTTTGCGAGAAATTAATCGGAGAAAGAAAAAAGTTGACTAGTGCGATTTTGAGCAATTTCTTCGTTTCCATGGAGTCGGATATCGAGATTTTGTCTGAAGCTGATGCGTCTATGCGGAAGCTACGCATTTTCGGAATTGATGATCGCGAAGATGAGGTATTGTTTTCTATTGTCGATAAACCCTAAAAAAAATGCCACCTTTGATTGTTTCTCCGATGATTGATTTTTAGGTTTTCGTTTTCGTTTTCGTTGTTGTGATTCTGGAACACGAAGGTAGTTCTTTGGTTCTGTATGAAATTATGAAAATCGGACATTGTCATTTTGTTTAGAATGTCTTCGGAAATTTTGAAATGTTCCTGTTTCTGATTTTTTTTTTCTGTGATTTGATAGAATGGGAGAAGAAGAATCAAAGATGTTGAAGTTTATGTTCCGATTGTGTGTGGATCGATTGCTTTTTATCTTGGAAAGAAAGCCACAGAGTTAGTGTTTCTATCTCTTTTATTCATGTTGCAATTTCCATGAGTTACGGTAATGCTGCAATCTTTGAACTTTTTTGGTTCTAATGTTTTCATCAACTAGATATCGAACACATAAGTGGACTGTTTATGTACGTGGAGCTACGAATGAGGATCTTGGTGTGGTTATCAAGCGGGTTATCTTCCATTTGCATCCAAGTTTTAATAATCCAACTAGAGTGGTTGATGCTCCTCCCTTTGCATTGTCTGAGTGTGGTTGGGGAGAATTCAAAATCGACATAACCGTTTTCTTCCATACCGATGTCTGTGAAAAGAAGTTGGAGTTGTGAGTTTCCCTTGTGATTGTGAATTTCAGTGGAGTAAGTTGGTTTATATCTCTTACGTTTTAGTATTGAACTTCTTTCCAGGTCTCACGTCTTAAAGCTGAACCCGGAGAATGCATATGGTCCTATTCCTAAGTCTATTAAGATACCCGTTGTCGCTGAGTCTTACAATGAAGTTGTCTTTCCAGACCCTTTTGAGAGTTTTGTCGCCCGTGTTCATAATCACCCGGCTATACAGATCTCTAACATCCCAGATGGTTTGAACCTGCCTCCTCCAGGTGCATTCTTGTTCTGACTTCTAATGAATTAATAATTATTGCCGGAGGCATAATAATTCTCGCATTGCAATGTTTTAGGAGTTGCTGACACTTATTATCTGATGGAAAAAGGAGACACTAAGGAACATCCACTCAGTCCATGGTTTTTGAAGTTTTCAGAAGTAGAAGAGCTTTTTAAACTTACTGCAGCTCGTCAGAAGGTTTCTGCAGCCCAACTTACCTTTTCATTGTTACCACTTTATAAATTTAATTGGTCTCACATTTTTGAAAAACTCACAATAGTTTTAACGTGGATTTCTTAGACGATACAGCTACAATTTCCTCTGCTCAAACTTAAATAGTAGTAGTTAAGACATTGGGCGTATTCTTGTTTGGCTTTGTCTTGATTTTATAGGATTGTGTTAGAAATTCTTATTAACTGACTGTGTTTACAATGTAATTATAGGTACAAGCTGATATTGCCAAGCTAAAAAGACAGTTGATAATGGTAGATGGGCAACCTGAAGGACTTGAGTCTTCCTCTGGCTATGAATGTTAATGATCATACCACAACAGAGATGAGGTTGCTCAGAAAGTTTTTGTGATAACTGTTAACAGATCTCGATGGGGGTTAAAAAACCTTAGATATCTTATTATCTGAACACCTTTTCTAACTGATAGAACATGTAAAAAAGAACCAATTTGTAGTCAATATCGGTGTGTGTACCTACAAAGCACAAAATGCATTTGCTCAGTTTGTTTGCTTCTTTGTTTCCAGTTTCTCTCAGACTTGAGCATCACAGGTTTGTTATGAAAACACAACTTTAACTTAATGTTTCTTCTAAATGGTTTGTTTGCATACATGATGTTGTATGACATAGTATCCTAAAGGTGAAGCTCTGTATCTTTCATGCTTTCTTTGTATAGCCGATGGAGGCGGTGCGAAACTGGTATTTGCCTTTTTCTCTTCTATATATGTAAGTCATCTTGTTATCGTCTACTACTTGTCATTTTCATATAAAGATTGCGTGGGATTTAGGCATTTTGCAAGACTCTTGTTAAGTTTTCTAGAAGAGACACACATTCACTTGTAAAGGGTAGGGACCTGTGACAAAGACGTTTATCAGGCTCTTGTTTAGTGAAATTGAAAATAATCACATGTGAGCTTAGAAACCGAAAGAGAGGGACAAAGATGTCGAAATCATTGTTTCTCATAGTGGCCATAGAGCATGGGAAATGAACTTCCCCACTTTAGGGTTATCCAAGAAATGAAACTGGTGGCTCAAAGATGATGGTGAGGAATATATGTCTGCTTATGTATTATGACACTCTTTGGCTTAGTTGTGGTGTTTTAGGCTTTTGGATAGTAGCCACATGGGTGAGTCTTGTGATTTCAAGACAATGGACCCTTCACACTTTACCCTCTTGCCTCTTATTTTTTCTAATTCCTTGTCTTCTTCTTGTTTCATCTTTATCAATTTTGTTTTTGTGAGAATTATAAATTGTATAAACAAAGAAAATTTGTTTTTAAAATCAAGATTTATCTTAAACTTTAATAGAAGAAGGTGTTGGGGCTTTCGGTTGATGTCAACTAAGGAATGAATTGATAGTGTCTACGAGTTATAACCACAACAGGTGTGCCAATTAAATTCAGCCATCTGTCACCATCATCTCACTGTCCCCACTCTTTGATCCCACACCACTCATCTTTTTGACTTTTCTTTACTCACATTTTCATTTTTTTGGGTCAAATTTCTTATTTGTTTTTGGTTAAATTCTAAAAATAATACACTTTCTACATTGTTTTGTACTTAAAAGTCAAAGTTGTAGCTAGTAACTAAGCCAATAACATCGTGAAAAGATGAAACAAGCGCCGAGATAAGTTCATCTCCATTATATCCACAGGGATCATGATGATCATTACGATTCTGCTTTTGTTTTTTTAGTTTAACACACAAATTTTTTGAACAAAACAATATCATCAAGGACGGTGAAGAAGTAGATGAACACAAGGCATCGACCTCGAGGATGGCTTCATAACAAAACAAAAGATTAGGTTCTCGCCTAAAGCATTAATGTTCTAATTTTCACATGGGAACATACATCCTTTATCATTTGTGTGTATTAAAACTAAATGAAAATTGATAATTAAGTGATCATCGTCTTAAGAGTATTTCAGAATACATGTCTAGATTCATGCGGCTTATTAAATGTAACTATTTTGGTGTTGTAAAAACAAATGGTAACAACTTAACAACCAAACCATCTAATATGAGCTTTTAAGTGAAAATAGTTGTAATTATTCAGTAGTTTCTTCATATGTGTCTAGAACAAAACTCTTTTTTATTGAATAGACATTTTCGGTCATCACTGAAAGGGTAACTTTATAGAAATGTTTTGTCTTAGATCTAGATGACATTGTTGGGGAAAAAAACAAAATGTACCTCTATGTTTTTCTTTGTTGAGGGAAGTGGGCATTTATGTATGTTTCAATAATGTCCAAATATGGTAACAAAATACACGTGTCCGTATATGCAAAATAAACACAATGGTTTTGCGATATCTGTTTTTTGTCGAGTCCTCCTTATGTATGTATCTCCTCAAGTACGTACTTTTGTTACAACTTACAAATCTCTTTTACTTCGTCCGTAATCTATGTACATACATATATGTATCTAACGGGCCATGGTCTAATTTATATGATATTAAAGGTAAGAGAAGAAAAAATGGACATTTATTTTGTAAAATTGTCTAAGTATGTAAAGGCAAAAGGGAGACATTGTAGGGCAACGTTATAATCCCTACCAAAATTTGTTTTGTATACATTCTTTCACAGTTTTAATTGCATCTCTCTCTTGTCCTTGTTGGCTCTGTCCTCATTGTTTATTTGCCCTTGCCTCCTACATGCCACATGATTTTGCTTTCACAAGAACAAAGAATCTAGGTGTCCTAATGAATCAAAACATGAAATTTGATTGGTTTTAGTTTTTCTACATATATATGATGTTGGTATATACAAATCATTGATAAATTTTCTAGATATATGATTAGTTAGAAAGTTCAGTTTCATTGGACTTTAGTCTATTCGAAACATTGTATCCTCCATCTTTAATTGGAAGGCGTAGAGAAACTAGAACTCGAATCCGTGTACATGCTTTGCCACAAACTAGTATACAATTTTTTCCCCTATATAAACATACGTGTCTACGTGTGTTTTCATTGTTTATCCCAATGCAAAATCACTCCATGTGTTTCTAATGGTTAGTCGTTGATTTGGTGTACAAGACTATATACATATTATCTAATGAATAATTTTGTCAACGTCATAATTAATCAACCTAATTATGATAAGAAATTACAAAGTAACCAAATTGTAAGAGTTAGTGTTGTTAATTTATCATTCATTAAATTAATAGTTAATTAAATCACTTGCCCTAAACGGAATGGTATTATGTAATTTTAATTTTACCGTTTGATCTTTGTTTGTCAGCATAATTTGATGTTTTGTCCTTATATATATACATGCAAATTTAAATGTTATAACATTCATAAAATAGTGACATATATATATATATATATATTATACATGCAAATTTAAATGTTATAACATTCATAAAATATTGCCACTATTTGGTCAACGTCATAAGTAGCCAAACCTATTTAATTATAATCAACGAACTATACTACCCAATTTGATGAAGAAAAAAAAACTATAGCCCCCAATTTTAAAAGTATAGTGATATACTGCATTAATGATTATTTCTCTATTAATTTATTAGCCTTCCAAACTGTCCATATAAATACTTCTCCATTGTACCTCTTACCTCCATATAACATTCTTCAAGCAAAAACTAATTCCACAAAAGAAAAAAAAAGAACAATGGCAATAAAGAGATCGAGCAAAGCGACGTCGTCTCAAGCAGCATCTATCAAGCAAATAGTAAAGAGATGCTCGAGTCTAAGAAAGATGAAGAACGTAAATGGTTGTTACTATAACCAAGAAGATGATCTTCCTCAAGACGTGCCAAAAGGTCATTTTCCGGTTTACGTGGGACCGAACCGAAGTCGGTACATCGTTCCTATCTCATGGCTCCATCACTCCGAGTTCCAAACATTGCTCCGACTAGCTGAGGAAGAATTTGGGTTTGACCATGATATGGGTCTAACCATTCCTTGTGATGAAGTCTTCTTCAGGTCTCTTATCTCCATGTTTAGATAAAGCCCGATATCGGAGACAGATTATTATTCTTGAAGAAAAGATTTCTTTATTGGAAAGAAAATTTGAAGCCGAGATCAGTAAATCCAAAAACAAGAAACAAACTCATTTTTTAGGGTTGTCTGATTAAGATGCAAGAACATGGCTAAAAAGCTTCGTAGGCATTAACCCGTTTGTGGTTTTTTTCTTTGCTAAATTTATTAGTCATTTTCTCTTTTAAATATTTTGTTGTAGTTGGGGTGGGGTGGGAGACTTTTTCCCTCAAGTCAACGTAAAATGTTGATCGATGATCTTGAGAGGATTAGCTAGTTAACTTCTAAAACTTTATTGGTTAAGATCAATCAAGAATCCTCAATAGTTTTGGTGGTTTGTGCTAACGATGTTTATGTGTTATCATCGTTCGAGTTAAAATCCGCGTAATATATAATGTTGTTTTATAAAAAAAATTAGTACATGAATGGTCCAACAATTCATAACTCACGTTCTTAACCTAATTTGTGACTAAGACTAACTAATCATGTGTAAACAGCTTTCTATTTCTTCGAAAAATTTAGAATTACAAAGACATAGTTTCGTATGACAAAGTATCACGGTGTCCATCATTTGACAAAAGTAATGATAGAAATATTACTTAGCATCTTTATAAAAGTAATACTTTCTCTTTTACTAAGATACAGGTTACGAGATTAATCATAAAACACTCGAGTCATAAAACAATTTGTTTTGTTTTCTTTCAACACAAAAGTTTTGCTATACGTGTATTCAATATTTATTTGTCGGTGTGTCAATCACCGTAATTTGACTCATTTCCTTTTACATGTAGACGTAGCAAGTAGTATTTCAAAAGATTTTATGTGTATATATCAATTATATTGAGTCAGATTTTTGTGATGGATCATTATGGTCCTACCAACCAGAGTCCCTACATATACTTGTATCTGTGCGAATTTATAGTTGTTACCTAAGCTACAAAAAAAATTGAAGAGATCTTCCGTAATATAGATGAACTAATTTGATGTCCCATTATGTTTCTCGTAAAAGAAGAAATACATGTGTATTTGACAAGATGGTACATAGACCGCTAAACCATCATGTCCTAACAAAGTAGATTGGTATCATTTGCAAAATATGTCACTTAACATTAATGTTCTTCATTCCTTAATACCAGTCTACTTGATGAGTCTCTCCTCTTTTTGATGAGCTAGTCTCGCACTTTTTTTCATCTCTAACTTTTGTATTTTATGAAATGTTCATAGACTTTATTCAAGGCACATTACTATCATATATCTGGATTTAAATTGCCATACCGTATTCACGAGACAATTTATATGTAATAACAATTTAAAAAATGCATTGTCTGCTCAGAAGCTAGCTTGCCCATATTGTGTGTTCTTCTAACAATTTTTTATTGTTTCTTCTGAGGGTTTTTGCATTAAATATGTTATTGTTGACATCATAGATGCTAGTGGATATATCATCGACGACGAACTCGAGTTGCTTAATAATTATTTCCAGTTTCATACATCATCATCATATTATAGAACATATACCTTTATCATATGTATCTCAAAAATCTATAATCAGCTTGATATTAACTTATTCTAAAGTTCAAATCAGTTTTAACTTTTAAGAAAATATTATGAGTTTTCTAATTTGATTCGGTTTTCGCCGGGTTAACCTGAAATCGGAATCTGGATTGGACAAAGTACAAACCGTGGGTTAGTATTAGTAACATCCAATTTGGGCTTGCCCGTATTTGTCTGCTCAGAAGCTAGCTTGCCCATATTATGTGTTCTCCAAAGAATTGTTTATTGTTATTTTGGAGAGGGTTTTTGCATTAAATATGTTCTTGTGTTGACATTATTGATTATTAGATGCTAGTGATATACCATCACCAAAATTAGAATTGCATTATCATCATTTTATATATCAATCTATATATTTATCATATGACTCAGACTATCATGAGACGCATTTTTTTTAAGTATTATGAATAATATACCACTTGTTCACGTTTTAACGTTTGAAAAACATGATTTTGCTACTTTTTACGATTCAAAGTATTTATTAAGAATTTACGTTCTTGAAAAGTGATTATACTGTATATATAACTATAAGTAAATAAAACTTTTTTCGACGAAATTTCTGATGATAAATAAAAGGTCGGATATATTTGACTTTTTTTTTTTTTTTAATTNTTTTTTGACGATAAATTTTTC
>Ga0041059_1001152_pt1 | contig 21150 bp, 19 predicted proteins | sample AraColnosormetaG_FD_56232 | JGI IMG/M metagenome (GOLD analysis project Ga0041059, IMG submission 56232) | Arabidopsis roots microbial communities from North Carolina, USA - Col MF nosort | ecosystem: Host-associated > Plants > Roots > Unclassified | place: USA: North Carolina | collected... | reverse complement strand
CCCCCCCCCCGAGGATATTACTTTGATTTTAGGGATAAAACCGAGGCTAAATGTCTCGCGAGATGGATATAGTTGGACATTGACTAAGTTCGGTAATTATACTGTCAAGACAAGATATGAAGCTGCGAGAGCCCTCTCTCGCCCGTCTTGCGACCACCCTCTTCAGGGACCTAGTGTTACGGCACTAAAGGCGCAAGCGTGGAAATTAAAAACTACACGAAAGCTAAAGCATTTTGTGTAGCAATGTGTGTCAGAGTGTTTAGCAACTTGTCAACGCCTATATTTTCGCCATATTGGTAGAGATAAAAAATGTCCTAGATGTGGGGCGGATGAAGAAACCATCAATCATTTAATATTTGAATGTCCCCCGGCAAGACAAGTCTGGGCGCTATCCGGTATTCCCTCCTCTCCATCTAGGTTTCTTTCGTCTTCTATATACAATAATCTCGATTATCTGTATTGGAGAGCGAATGAGATTGGAGCTTGTGAGGAGAGCTTACGGGTCTTTCCATGGATAATGTGGTATATTTGGAAAGCGCGAAACCGAAAAAATTTCGAAAGTATTTGCGTGCAACCTCAAGACACTTTAGACTTAGCAATACATGAGGAAGAAGTATGGAGGCGAGCCAATAGGAGAGAAGAGCAACCAGAAGGTACCAAGCCAAGTTTGGAAGGGCAACATATAGATATGGCTTCCCCAATCTGCTTCATTGATGGGTCTTGGCATATAACTGATTCGCGGAGCGGTCATGGGTGGATTTTGACCCGTGGGGAAAGATTGCTTCATTTAGGATTGAAGGGTTCACGTCGTTGTTTATCACCGCTTCATGCAGAACTAGACACATTAGTTTGGGCTTTAAAGTGCTTAGTAGACTTATCAATCAAGGAAGTCCTTGTTAAGACGGATTGCTCTGATCTTCTCACTATGGTTAATACGCCGGAGGAGTGGCCCATTTTTGCATCAGAGTTAAAAGATTTCGAGTATTTTAAGAATCAACTTGTATCTTTTAATATTATGCATGTTCCCCGTACTAGTAATATCCGAGCAGATTATCTTGCGAAATGTGCAAGAACTCGCGGATTCTATTTTTCCCATGTAAGTTCAACGGTTCTCGATTGGCTCTCTTTAAACGAGAGCGCTTATCCATAGAATAATATATAGAGTTTTAACCCGGAAAAAAAAAATACTCGCCTATAGTTTGCTTTAAAAAAAAGTTTCTTCCAACCAACAAAAGCACTCACCTAATCTTACAACTGTGATTTTTGACCAATGTTTTTGTTCATATCTCTTCAAAAAAAAATTTATACTATAATGAGCATTATAATATATTTTCTATCACATATTATTGTGCAGAAATTAAGTATCAAGTTAAAGGCAAGTTTTAGCAAAAACACGATTTACGGAATTAGCAACATTTACACGGACGATCGCATATTTCAGACAAGACAAATACAGAGGATAAAATATCATAAAAGGGAAAATGACGACACAAATTATGTAGGCAGTGATTGGTACACATTGTTAGTTTTTTTTAAAATATTACTATGTTTTTGCCAAAAAAAATTACGAATCAGAGCAATCATGCATAAAAATTAGAAGAATAGCGTAAATATTTTTCTCTTTTCTATTCACACCTTTACTCGCTTTTCTATTCATTTTCTTATTTTTCCTCTCAATTACTCCAAAAACATACCAATTAGAGTTTAGATTCATGATGTAATTGACGAAAAAAATCACCCATATGATTAGTTACACTATATCCGAACACTAATATTCATAAATTTAGTGTCTCGGATTTATGCATACAAACTTTTCATGGAAGATGCTTCTCATTTACAAGCTGATGATAAAATTGATCTTACATTTTTTAACAATGAAATGTCTTCTATTTTTTGTTATAGCCAAAATAACTCAGCTTTCAGTTATATATAATCTACAGTTTAGTGTATTTTGTTAACTTTAATCGATTCCTAATTCATTTTAATCAACACATCTATATGTAGGCAATTGGATGCAAAAGGTACACAAAACAATGCAAAAGGAAGGATCAAAGGAAAGATGTTATATGACACGTCAGCAGTATTCAAAAGTTTGAAGTTGAACAAATCTAGTCATGTTTGACTTTGACCACTGACTTTTCAAACCTATCTTTTATTAGTAGCAAACTCAGTTCCATACGTGCAAACAACCTCACACGTGCGTTCCCACCGCAATGTTTGAGGTTTTCTTCAACAGAAGACGATATTTCTTATTATTATAACGTTAGATTGAGAATTCAAAGATTCTCGACAAATGAATGGTAACTTTTTTCTATAAGAATCACAATAATTAGTTTTAGTTATACAATTTTATAATGTTGGAGTAATTGTCACATAGATGATTGGTTGGTGATAATAGTTGTTTATGTATGATTGATCAATTAAACTTATAATTTTCCATTGGAATAATATTTTCTTGACCTTTAAATTTGGAATGTAGATTTATATGGAAAAAGTAGATAATCATTTTTGTGACGCTAATTAAATATGTTGTCCCATAACGACAGAAAAAAAAAAATGAAACAAAAATAGAGACCAGATTGGTTCAAGAAAACGACACACAGTTTAGGATGCTAAAAAAGCTTTGTTAGTACCATATGATTGTTATATTGTTTATTGGTTCCTTAATAATGTATTTAGACGTCAAAAAATGTTTTTGTATTGATATGTGACCTCATAACTGGTTAGCTGCTTAGGGCCATTAGATTAGAGTTTTGATTGTTTCAAATGTCAAATCTTACAGTCCGTCAAATTTTATTTGATGTGAAGTAAGTGAGTTGATAAATGGGACTACTTTCTCCAGTTGGCTAGGGTCGACTGCTAATAACATTTCTCCAAGGAATTAATCTCAACGGGCTTGTTGCTCAGGCAACAATTTATAGGAATAGAGATTGAACGAAATAATTAACAGATTACACAACAATGTTTCCTCTACTTTAAGCAAGCAATCTTCAAGGCTATATTGATCGACTGATTCGAGACGCAATCGTCTTGTCAAGAAGAACCACAAAAACTATGATGATATGTAATGCAAACTTGACTCGTCTTTGAGTAACACTTCTTCATCTAGTCCAATCGTCGCAGGGTTTCTTTTAATTTATTTATTTATTATCTTCTCTTTTGGTAAGAAAGAGCTTCTTTAATTTGGTTAAACTTTTTTTTTTTGGTTAAGTACAAAACTTCTCATTCCTTAATAAAATTGATATCTATATTATAAAATATCAAATTTTGTAAAACAAAAATAATTAAGAGTAGTGTTTCACAACAACAACAAATTAAAAAGACTACTATATAAATTAAAAAGACTACTTGGCTTTCTAGAAATTATTAAATATAAATTTTTATATTAAATCTCTGATTTGCTATATCATTTATTAAAAGTGTGAACTTTATTTTGTTTCATTGTAACAAGTAACAACATGACTTTCTAGAATCTAGTGAGTGAGTCGTTGATTCATTCTACAAACCAGTTAATGCACCGCGTAAATTCTTTTCACGTGCATGGTGCAGTGCATGAAGATGGATCAAATTAAATACGAAACCAAACATAATTCAATAGTATATCATCTTTTAAAATTTGTATGATTAATAATCTCTGTCAATAAAAGGCCGCATGCATTGACTTGACTCTTTCAGTCTTGTCTTGCTTACTAATTAAACCCTCCATAATGCATCAACCTAATCATAACCGAAAATTTTCTGAGTTGTATTTGGTTAGACTTTAATGCTTTACTATCATTTTAGTTACGTTTGTGTTTACCTCGCAAAAAATCTTCTAGAAGGATAATATAATACTACAATACAATGTTGGCATTATCCATTACTGAGCGGTGTGAAATTGGTTTTGATTGTTTAACATATGAGTTAAAATTTGTTCGCAATATTGGCAAATTAGCATCGGATATGCTATTGTATAAGAAAACGCTTATTTTTGGAGTGCGCGTCTACCTGTAACTGTATAAACTACGTAACGAACCTTTGAACGCAGAGTGAATGTGAGTCTCTGTGACACGACTTAAAGCTTAATCAGAAGCAGATTATTGGACCTTATGGAGACTTTATCAAGATTAGCTAATGAAGGTTACTATATATGAAACTTTGAAGTAATTGTTTGCAGCCTTTTGGGATCAATAAACCATAAAAGCATTGGTTTTGTTTTCTCTATCTATATCCAATTCCGGAAAGTAGAAAACTGGATTAGTAAAAATCATATTCACACATTGCGAAGAAAAACTATGTGCGCGCGGATACGTTGGGAAAATCTGCGCATGGTTTAAAGTTTTGCTTTCAGTCAATTATAATTCGTTTTTTATACTCCCTCTGTTCCAAGATACTTGATATTTTGGGTTTTTGCACAAGAATTAAGAAAAGTAACTTTTATATTTTTAATTATTCTTTTAGTTAGTTTAATAATATTAATTTTACTTCTCTCATTTCATTATTGGTTACAAACAAAAATAATAATGATAGTTTTTCAAAACATCAATTTTGGTGGAACAAATAAAAAAACTCAAAATATCAAATAACTTGAAACAGAGGGAGTAGTTAATTAAAAAAAGATATTTCACACTTTGACTTGGCGAAGCCTCATAACAATGAAGTTATGTATGAACTATATATGAAGTTAGAAACAATGGAAAACAGCTTGTAAATATTCATTGTTGTATATATGTTTTTTTGGGTCAATTTGGTGCATGAACAAAAATAAAAACGTAGATGAAAACCGGATATTTTGGTGTTAACATTTGCATTTGAACTTCGTGAAAGACGGATAAAAGCTCATTTTTGTTCTTTATTATATGGCTGCTATTAGTACACAGAGTTGAACTTTAGAATACTAAAAATCTCGACATCTTTTATTTTATTTTTGTCAAGCATCGACATCTTTTCTGTTCAAGAAAACGACCGCAATAGTCGAATAATATAACTCTTGGACTAGTTAATATATATTTGCGATAGATTTTCGATCTCACTTATATCTTATAACCAAGAGACAAAAACAATATTGCAGTCAAGTACAAAACGAAAACAATCACAATGTCGACTATAGATGAGTCGGTCATTCGATCCAACGGCTCTGAGTCCACGAAACACGCAACCAAGTGGTGCTCTCTTTTACACCAAATCATATTATAAAAAACTTAAAAGAAAGAGAGGATGGTTCGTTGGCTCCTTCTTGTTCCTTAATTAATTCAAATTATATTCATCACCTCCATTGAATAAGTCCATTTCACGACAAAGTCACCAATGCTTCTTTTACATGTATATATACTTCTTTCCACTCCCTCTTCTCTACTCAAATCAAATCTTCTTCCTTCTCTGTTTTCTTAAGCTTTTTGAAAATTTTATCAATGGCGACTCCTAACGAAGTATCTGCACTTTGGTTCATCGAGAAACATCTACTCGACGAGGCTTCTCCTGTGGCTACAGATCCATGGATGAAGCACGAATCATCATCAGCAACAGAATCTAGCTCTGACTCTTCTTCTATCATCTTCGGATCATCGTCCTCTTCTTTCGCCCCAATTGATTTCTCTGAATCCGTATGCAAACCTGAAATCATCGATCTCGATACTCCCAGATCTATGGAATTTCTATCGATTCCATTTGAATTTGACTCAGAAGTTTCTGTTTCTGATTTCGATTTTAAACCTTCTAATCAAAATCAAAATCAGTTTGAACCGGAGCTTAAATCTCAAATTCGTAAACCGCCATTGAAGATTTCGCTTCCAGCTAAAACAGAGTGGATTCAATTCGCAGCTGAAAACACCAAACCGGAAGTTACTAAACCGGTTTCGGAAGAAGAGAAGAAGCATTACAGAGGAGTAAGACAAAGACCGTGGGGGAAATTCGCGGCGGAGATTCGTGACCCGAATAAACGCGGATCTCGCGTTTGGCTTGGGACGTTTGATACAGCGATTGAAGCGGCTAGAGCTTATGACGAAGCAGCGTTTAGACTACGAGGATCGAAAGCGATTTTGAATTTCCCTCTTGAAGTTGGGAAGTGGAAACCACGCGCCGATGAAGGTGAGAAGAAACGGAAGAGAGACGATGATGAGAAAGTGACTGTGGTTGAGAAAGTGTTGAAGACGGAACAGAGCGTTGACGTTAACGGTGGAGAGACGTTTCCGTTTGTAACGTCGAATTTAACGGAATTATGTGACTGGGATTTAACGGGGTTTCTTAACTTTCCGCTTCTGTCGCCGTTATCTCCTCATCCACCGTTTGGTTATTCCCAGTTGACCGTTGTTTGATTAGTTTTTTTTGAGTTTTTGAACGATGTGTATGCTGACGTGGACGTACACGTAGGTGCATGCGATGAAAAAAACATCTATTTGTTCATATTTTTGCGTTTTTCTATTTGTTCATTCTTTTTCACAATTCACAATACATTATTTCAGTTAATGATTACGGATAATTTAGCTTTACGTTAATTTATTATGAGTACTAGAAGAAATCGGAGTAATTCAACATATAGATTATACTAGTATAAATGTCAATTGCATTGACATTAATTGAGGAATTATAGTAGAACCTAGTATAAAAAGAATGATTCAAACATGAGATATTGACCGGCGTTATGTGAAGTTGTTCAGACAATAAATGCATAACCGTGATTCTGTCTGAACAAGTCGATTCTTAGGATAAAAAATGGATAAACTTAGTCAAAATATTTCCCACGTGGTTAGACTTTTGCTTAGTTACATGACGAATGTGAAAGCCATCCATGCATGTATCCAGAAGAATATATCTTGCACGGCGAATTCTCTACGTATTTTAGTATTTTAGATTTGACGACATCTAATTTTCTTTTGGTATTTCGGGTTTGACATCTAATCTGCTAAGAACCTTTTCTTATAATCGAAGAATTTTGTTGGGTCGTCTTGTAAGATATTATTTTCAGTACACACTATCTAATCATTCATCAAGGTCACTAATGGGCCTTGTGGTCTAAACTTTGAATATATACTTTCACCTATGAAATCCAGAAGTTCTGGCTGGGTAAGTTCTAAACCAACCTATCTTATACATCGAAACACAAAAGATAATTGGAACTACAAACAAACTTTACCCAAAAATTATTAGTTTGTTTTTATCTCCGTAGATGAAATTGGGTTTTCTAAATCGTTTTCGAAGATGAACGCTAATCAAACAAAAGTGGTATAACACAGTTTGTTACGAAATTTTGTTAGGAAAATAAATGAAGTATGTGTTTTGCGTCGACCTCAAAATAAAATACATATTAAATCTTGCATGCTAATATTATTGTATAGAATACCAATCAGGTAAGAATCGCTCGTCATCATACGACTATTCAATATCCAAACATATTTATTTGGAAAACCCGACCACGAATAATGGTTAGCTTTACATCATTATCCACACATACTCAAATGGTTAAATTTTCTAGAATTGTAATGGAAGACACAATGTTATCACGAATGAGGATCATCATGCACTTCAGGTTACCTAATTATCCTACGTGGACAATACCTAATCCTTCCATGATTTTCAATTATTGCAGATAATTTTTCTGAACGTCATCATTTCCCATAACGAATAATCATTTCCTCAATCAACGCAAACCTAACTATCTATGTCATTTACATGTTTATGTGGTAAAAATCTGCTTAGAATAAGTAAACCTTCACATATATATTGTAACAAAATAATTGAGGTTAATGTTATTCAATGCGAAAAAATGTAAACACTTGCTAATGAGTCGTAATAACCCTATATTATTTTTCCAAAACATGTTTCTATTGAAGTTACAAATTAAGTTTCCACTCTATTTGGATGGAGCGTACTAGTCGTAGACACGGAGAGCTTCCAAGTCCATCGGATCAACTTATCAAACTTATCGACCTTTTGGTCCACAACAAGATATCTTTTGTCCATCTTCATCATGGCTCTCGCAAGAGGATGGGTTACATATATGGTTTGCTTTATTGCTTAATAGGGATTAATTTCTCTAATACTTTTGATTAGCTTTTCGCAAACATTTTTCAGCATAAGGACGCATCTGACGTACAAATTAAAAATCCAAATGAACTAAAATACTTTTAAACAGAAAGGACAAGGAATCTAAGCCATCAAGGCCCATCTCCACGTAGCTCCAGCAACGACAAGATGCTTTATTATCCCATTCTCGTGGATACTTGTGTGAGATACACGCTTCAGATAAATCAACGGACGAAATTGTAAAAAGCGTGAGGAAGAGAGAGCCTCTTTCCAAAGGAGAGGGATTGGATCATTGAGATATATCCGTTTATCCATCCTTGAACTCCTGAAGATTCCTTCGCACAGACAACTCTCTCGAACATGTTAAAGATTCTCTGATACCTAACTATTGATTCCTTTTTCCCTGCATTTTTCGTTCACTATTTTTGCTTATAACTTTTTGTACTAAAATTAAAAATCATGCCACCATCCTGTATTTCATATCCAAAAGCTTTGGATTATTTTATAATATATCATTGGCTTGATGTGATTGATATTTACCAAAAATCTATTCTAGTTTCTTTTTGTAACACCAAATGTTATTTAAAATTTGTATTGGAAAAATGATTCATTTATATAAGTTATTATATCCCTCTTAAAAATTGTATAAAATCTCTAAGACATTATTAATTGTAAAAGATAGACACAACACGTAGCTATATGTCTATATCCAAAAATAAAACACGTAGCTATATGTAATATTATAAAAATGTACATATATTATTAGGGTTGTAATATTTGGTCGGTTGAAAATTGAAATCGCAGCTCAATTGGAAATTCACGTGTATTTTGTCTTTGATTGTAAGATATTAAAACTGTTCTTCGCTTTCCTTTTCTCATTTCTCACTTAACCACTCGATCCACTTTAAACCACACATTATAAGTGTGCCTCAAAAAAATCTAACATTACTCTCTCAACACATCTCTCTTTCTTCTCCATTTCCTTCTTCTCTTTCATTCTCTTATTTAAGATTTAAATCTGCTCAAATGCTTGTAAACAAATTTCAAGTTCTTTAAACGATTTCCTTTTCAAGAAAAATCCTTCTCCTTCTTCTTTTTACCACATAGATCTTCTTGATCTACAATGGATTCTGTTTCTCTTTCTGAGGTTACTGTCATTAAAGGAACAACACATTTGGGTTTTATGCACAGTTTCAGACAGCCATTTTGTGGTGTCAAAATATCTCCAAAGTTCTATTTATCCAAAGGTAAATAATAACACCTTAAAATCACTTCCTCTTCACAACAAGAATCTTCATTGTCTTTTTTAAAAATTGTTTTTTTTTTTTTGCATTTTGGACGAGAAGTTGATGGACCAAAGGCAATATCTTCGAGCAGCAACACAAAGAGTCAATTTGTTTATGGAGGAGGAAGCATAGCTGCAACTTCAGATTCAGGTTATAAGATGAATGGAGTAAACCTAAAAAGCAGAACATTGATGAGTTCTGCAGTTAAAGAAAGATCATTACTTGATGCTTATGATGATGAGTATGGTGGAGTAATAGTAGATCATGGAAAATTACCATCAAACCCTTATGCTTTCGCTTCTATGCTTCGAGCTTCTCTATCCGATTGGAGAAGAAAGGTAAAAACGATAAACCCTATAAAAGTCTTAAACCCTTTTGTTTTTGTACATATGTAAATTTGGGGGAAATTTTTGTAGGGAAAGAAAGGAGTTTGGTTAAAGTTACCTGTGGAACAATCAGAATTAGTCCCAATAGCTATAAAGGTAAGCAATAAGAAAATGGTTCTTGATCTTGTTTGATAAAGCAGAGATTTGTTTATGCAAGTTAATGATTTTTTGTGGATTGATTTTGCAGGAAGGTTTTGAGTATCATCATGCAGAGAAAGGATATGTAATGTTAACATATTGGATACCAGAGGAGGAACCTAGTATGCTTCCTGCAAATGCTTCACATCAAGTTGGTGTTGGAGGTTTTGTATTAAATCAACATAAAGAGGTATCAATATATGAATGATTATTCTCTCAAGTCTCAACACTTAAAGTAGAGTAGGTAAAAAGAAGAGTTACCTGAATTTTTTTTTAAATCTCATTAGGTGCTTGTGGTACAAGAAAAGTATTGTGCTCCTTCGATTACTGGTCTATGGAAGTTACCAACAGGGTTTATTAATGAATCTGAAGAGATTTTCTCTGGTGCTGTAAGAGAAGTCAAGGAAGAAACTGGGGTAATTAAATCCGAGAAGATTAGTATATAGTATAAATCTTGATTCTGTTTAAAAATTCGCAAGATCATAACCATGTATGGCATTGTGTTGTGTTATTCAGGTAGATACAGAGTTCTCAGAGGTTATAGCTTTCAGACATGCTCACAACGTTGCATTTGAGAAATCTGATCTGTTCTTCATCTGTATGTTGAGACCACTCTCTGATAAGATAATCATCGATGCTCTTGAGATCAAAGCCGCAAAGGTAAATGTAACAAGAGTCTTTATTAGAATGCTCCAGTTGTACATGCTACAAGACGGTCCTGATTACAATGATTGTTGTGTTTTTCAGTGGATGCCATTGGCTGAATTTGTGGAGCAACCGATGATAAGAGGAGACAAAATGTTTAAAAGAGTGATTGAAATATGCGAGGCGAGATTAAGCCATCGGTACTGCGGTCTTTCTCCTCATCGACTTGTCTCTACTTTTGATGGCAAACCTTCTTCTCTCTATTACAACGTTGTTGATGATGATCATGATCCTTCCCACTCCAATTGTAGCACTGAGTTTTATAGATAGACGGGTAAAACAGAACCAAATCAAGTGGTTCGATTCTGTATATACTTATTCTCATGTAATGTATGTTGTTATTTGATACTCTCTCTTCAGTATAGTAAATAGTAATAGATCCTCTGCAAAATCCATGTAGCATCGAACCGGTACTCTCAGTAGACTATACAATAAAAAGATCTGTTCAAATAAATAACCGGTGGGTCAACACAAGTTTAAACAATATTCAAACTCTTGGACTGACATATTCAACGCATATAATATAATGTAAACCAAGTTGTAATTTTAATTCATAGAAGAAGACATTATTGCAATGGACTAATTCAACTAAACCAAGCTAGCCAAACATGTCAAGATCCTGTGCAAAATATCTGCTTCTCTCTCAAACCCTGAGCACAATAGATAACATACAATTGTGGTGGAACATGGAAACGTTTTCAGGAATTTGACAAGACAAAACAAATGACAAGTTGTGGAAACATACAAGAAATAAGAACGTACGGGACAAAGTGACAGGAAAAAATAGCTCTTGCCCTCCTCCACTATCCCATTCAAAGCCTTATATATGAGATCATCATCGATTTTCTTATAATGGACGTTGATGAAGATTCGGGCAGTTTTCTATATCGACTTTGTTCAGCTTCAGTTTTGGAAAAGAGACTTGACTCCCATAGATGCTTCCTAGTTCCTTCAAATAATGTAGACGAAGGACTTGTAGCTCTTGAAAAGGATCAACCCCAACACCTTGAGCTTTCTCTTTGTTTATTAATTCTGTCATCTTAGGCGAGGATTCCACGCTTAGAGACTCGAGATTTGCAGCATACATCAGCCATGTCAAATCCTTTAGATGTATGCATGAGTTTATTACCACAGCTGAGAGATCCTTGAACCATGGATTGCTTGGAGTGATTTCACTGGATGATGTGGATGGAGAATACTGGTCTCTTCTCTTACCTTCCCATTCTGTTCCCGACTCTGTGATATCGCAGTTTACCATTTCAAGTTTGTGGAGACTACTCAACGTACCAATGGCTGCAAATGATACTTTAAGTCCTTCTAGATATATACCCTGCGTCATCCCTGCCAATCTTGTGCTTCCTAGAAACTCTTCCAAAACAGAATCGTTATTCACAGTAACGGTCAAAAGTTGTAAACCCTTCAACTGCTCCAAGATCTTGAGCAAGCAGCAATCTAATGCAGCAGCAGAACCATAAAATCTGAGAACCTGCAACTTTTGTAATTCTGAAATCAGACCGACGCTTCGAAGATTGGAAGTGGACTCCAAATTCAAGTGAATCAATTTACTCAAGACTCCTAAACCTTCCGGCAGATGCTTTATACTCGTCCCTGATAAGTTGAGAAGCCGCAAAGAAACCAACGCCGAGATTCCTTTTGGCAACTCGGTGATTTGGAAGTTCCAAGATAGATCCAAAACCACCAGAGTCGACATGACCAGAAAGAATTTACCAACAATATCTACCAACCTGTTATTTTGAAGGAACAAGGTTACAAGATTTGTCTGGTCAGGAAATTCAGGATCGTCTGGTATGTTCTTAATCTCATTGTTGAACAGAGACATCTTTGTCACAGTTGTCCAATCGGTGACATCAGGCAGTTGGCTTAAACCAGCATCTGTTTTCACAACATATCTTTCTCCATCCCTAAATTCAGATACTATCCACAATGCCATATCACGGATCATATCATGCATATACACTTTCTTATTAGACTCTAATAACAAACCTGCCCCAACAAGATTATCGATGATCTCATAGCCTCGATCTTTTGCTCTCTCTCTTCCGTCTTTTTCATCTATGAAACCCTCACCTATCCAATACTCTACCAGCTCATCTTGTTTGATATAATATGCCTTGGGAAATAAAGCACAATACAGAAAACACTTGGCATTTTTTGTTTTCAAATAATCATAGCTCAACTTCAAAACTTGAAATATTCCCTTCTCTGTACCTTTCATCTCACTCCGATAAGACTCCAAAGTATCGAGTGCACGACGCCATTGAATCACAGTAGATTTAGATGCCATAGTCTTTCTTATAACTTCAAGTGCAAGGGGTAAGCCACAACACTTAGCCACAATCTTTTTTGCAATATCAGAAATTTCATTTAACCCGTCGCAATGGACCTTCATATCGAACAAATCCCATGCGTCATTCTCCGACAAACATTGAACTTCTATGTCCTCATTTGCCCTCATAACTGAACAGACATCCTTAGAACGAGTAGTAAACACGACTTTGTATTTTTTACCGAGCACTGGGATGCCTATTGCTGTTAAACTCACATCCTCCCATAAGTCATCTAATAACAGCACGAACCGGGGCTTCATATCTCTTAGTACCCTGCTTATTTCACTAGCTTTCTTCCCTCTTGAGTATGTAGACCAATTATTGTCACAGATGTGTAATCTTTCCCCGATGGCATCTTGAATCTTCCCGACATCTGCATCTTTAGACGATTCAACCCAAATAACAACATCATAATCATCACTGACTTCAACGAACTTGTTGTTAATTAGAGTGAGGAGGGTAGTTTTGCCTACGCCTCCCATACCGAAGATTCCCAACATTCTGTTTTCATCTTTTCTAAGACTTTCCCAAGTCTTTTCAAGCGTCGTATCAAGACCGACTGTTTGTTGGCAAAGTCTCACTTCTACCACAGGAGGAGGAGGTTGCTCAGTCACTTCTTGAAAATCTTTACCGGAGAGACTTTTAACTTCAGTCAACTTCTTGAATACCTTCTCGCCTAGGTTGCAGGTTGAGAACCAGCACCCAGATGTTGACAGACGTCGACGTACAGCTGAAGCATTCTGAGAAGAAGCATCCCGAGCGGACGCAACATCCATTAACTGTTTGGTGTTTTCCTCAATGATTTCGACTTGTGAAAGCCACGTAGCCACTATAGCTAGCCGTTGACCACCCTTAAGCTCACCAGCATTGACTCTGTTTACAACATCTTCTTTTTCTGCTTTAAGCTCATCAAAAGCACTCTTCAACAAGACAAGATTTTCCTTCAACATGCAAATGTTACCCACCTTTACACACAAGTAAGACAAAGCAGACTTATAACATGGCTCAACTACCTGCCAACAGCAATTCATTGTGCTCAAGATTGAGAAAGAGAACTAAGATGAGAGTAGCAAATTTAAAACAGATCTTTGTACAGAACAGGATGTCTGAATCGGGGGAGTAGAAATAGGGAAACAGAACTTTGTGCAGGACGAACTAGAGAGACCAGAGAAAAGGAAGAGACCAGAGAAATGGAGAGATGATGAAAGAAGAAAAATAATGGAGAGAGGAAAAGAACTAGAGAAAAAAGTTATGTGGAATGCCTTTAATATCCCTACCCCACCCGCATGTTGTAGAATTTTTTGTAACAACAATGATGACTAAAAGGTGTACTGTGTCTGTGTGGTAGGTAACGTTATTGGTTCATTGATTTACAAATCCATATATAATTACGCAACATGTGCTAAGATATTGACGTGGTTTGGTGTCAGCTAAGAGACAAATATTGGTTCACTGATTAATAAATTCATATGGGTTTGAACTCATACATAGAATAATATGGTTGTTCTTAAATTTAAAAACATCCACAAAACCAGGTTAGACAAACAAAAATGACTAACAAAGCATAAACGAATACTATATGTCCACCAACCATATGCAAAACGAAAGAAAAAAACAATGAAATCCATGAATAAAGATTTATAAAATGAAAGATCCACAAAAGTATCACCACAAGCCACGTAACTCCCATATGCATTAAAACATATCAAATTTAATTTCAAATAGTAACCAAAAAATTTCATTTTGTAACCAAAAAATCAAATTAAAATTTTAAAAGGGAAGGGCAATATTGTCAACCCACAAAGCCAAAGGGGAAAGTGGCTGAAAAATTCAGTCTCAATTCAGTTGACTCCTAAACACACAAAATGGGAAATAATTTCTCAGTTGAATCTCCATCTTTGGCGCCGTTCCTGTGTGGGAAACGCAAGTATTTATACAACCTGGAGAGAAATCTAGAGGCTTTGCATAAAGTAATGCAAGACCTCAACGCAATGAGAAACGATCTGTTGAAGAGGCTGTCGAAAGAGGAGGAGATAGGTCTACAAGGGCTACAAGAAGTCAAAGAGTGGATTTCAATGGTGGAAGAGATTGAACCTAAAGCCAATCGGCTGCTTGATGAAAGTGTCTCTGAAATTCAGAGACTATCAAGGTACGGCTATTGTTCTCTGATCCCTGCGTCGACCTATCGTTACAGTGAAAAGGTACTTACGACTATGGAAGGAGTTGAAACTCTGAGATCTAAGGGAGTCTTCGAAGCTGTCGTTCACAGAGCTCTTCCGCCTCTTGTGATAAAGATGCCTCCAATTCAACTTACTGTTTCTCAAGCAAAGTTGCTTGATACGGCATGGGCTCGTCTAATGGACATAAATGTTGGGACTTTGGGTATTTATGGTAGGGGTGGAGTAGGCAAAACCACCCTTCTTACTAAACTCAGAAACAAGTTACTTGTAGATGCATTTGGTCTTGTGATCTTTGTTGTTGTGGGGTTTGAAGAGGTCGAGAGCATACAGGATGAAATTGGTAAAAGATTAGGCCTCCAATGGAGAAGAGAAACCAAAGAGCGCAAGGCAGCTGAAATATTGGCAGTCTTAAAGGAGAAGAGATTTGTGTTGTTACTGGATGGCATACAGAGGGAATTGGATCTTGAGGAAATTGGAGTTCCTTTTCCCAGCCGAGATAATGGATGCAAAATTGTATTCACCACTCAATCTCTGGAAGCATGTGACGAAAGCAAGTGGGTTGATGCTAAGGTAGAAATTACATGTTTGAGCCCGGAAGAAGCATGGGATTTGTTTCAAGAGACTGTCGGAGAGAACACGTTGAGAAGTCATCAAGACATACCTAAGCTCGCAAGAGTAGTTGCTAGTACATGCCGTGGTTTGCCCCTTGCTCTTAATCTCATTGGTGAGGCCATGTCAGGAAAAAGGACTGTACGCGAATGGCGTTACACAATTCATGTCTTGGCTTCATCCACAGCCGAATTTCCAGATATGGAAGATGGGACTCTTCCCATTTTAAAGTCTATCTATGATAATATGAGTGATGAGATCATCAGGTTATGCTTCCTTTATTGTGCTCTGTTTCCAGAAAATTTGGATATAGGAAAAGAAGATCTGGTAAACTACTGGATATGCGAGGGAATCCTTGCAAAAGAAGATAGAGAGGAAGCTGAGATCCAGGGATATGAAATTATCTGTGATTTGGTTAGGATGCGATTGTTGATGGAGAGTGGAAATGGAAATTGTGTAAAGATGCATGGTATGGTTCGTGAAATGGCCTTGTGGATAGCATCTGAACACTTTGTTGTGGTAGGCGGTGAGAGAATACATCAGATGCTAAATGTCAATGACTGGCGGATGATTAGAAGAATGTCAGTGACGTCTACTCAAATTCAGAATATATCAGATTCTCCCCAGTGTTCCGAGCTTACAACCCTGGTCTTTCGAAGAAACCGACACTTAAAATGGATCTCAGGTGCTTTCTTTCAGTGGATGACAGGACTTGTAGTCTTGGATCTATCATTTAATAGAGAACTTGCTGAGTTGCCGGAAGAAGTTTCAAGCCTGGTGTTGCTGCGGTTTCTCAACTTATCATGGACATGTATAAAAGGATTGCCCCTTGGTTTAAAAGAGCTTAAGAGTTTGATACACTTGGATTTGGATTACACATCTAATCTTCAAGAAGTTGACGTGATAGCAAGTTTATTGAATTTGCAAGTACTGAGATTATTTCATTCTGTTTCTATGGATCTCAAGTTAATGGAGGATATCCAACTTTTGAAGAGCCTGAAAGAGTTGAGTCTAACAGTGAGAGGATCTTCTGTTTTGCAGCGGTTACTAAGTATCCAGCGATTAGCAAGTTCTATCCGACGTTTACATCTAACTGAAACTACAATAGTCGATGGAGGAATATTATCGTTGAATGCTATATTCAGTCTTTGTGAGCTTGATATTTTGGGATGTAATATCCTGGAGATAACCATTGATTGGAGATGCACCATCCAAAGGGAAATAATTCCTCAATTCCAGAACATACGCACAATGACTATTCATCGGTGCGAATATCTTAGAGACTTGACATGGTTGCTATTAGCCCCGTGTCTTGGTGAGCTAAGTGTATCTGAATGTCCGCAAATGGAAGAAGTAATAAGCAAAGATAAAGCTATGGCCAAGCTGGGTAATACGAGTGAGCAGCCCTTTCAAAATCTAACTAAGCTCGTCTTAGATGGTTTACCTAAACTGGAGAGCATCTACTGGACTCCTCTACCCTTCCCAGTTCTGGAATATTTAGTGATAAGGCGTTGTCCAGAGCTGAGAAGACTTCCATTCAACTCTGAGAGCACTATAGGAAATCAAGTTGAAACGATAATTGAGGAGCAAGTGATAAAAATAGTTGAATGGGAGGATGAAGCTACAAAACAACGTTTCTCCCATTTCAATAACAGGTATCTTCTTCCTTATCCTACATTTTCTTCTCTATTTTTTTCGATAAGGTTTCTTAAATCTATAAAAGCTTGGCCATGAATAACTAGCATCTTCCCACGGGAATGTCACTTACCATCTTCTTAATTTTTTATATATTTCAATGTCACTCTTATTATTCATAGAATCTGGAAAGCTGATTTGATAAGATTTTGCAATGGTGATCCTTATTTTGATTGATCATTGTTTGTTCGAATTATGTAACAAACGAACGGAGTGCAGAGACTTTGTACAGATGGCTGAAGATCCGAAGATGGATGGTTTGACATCGGAGTCACATCCAATTCAAACCATAGACCTGGTCGGGACTACAGGAAGTGGAGAAACTGCCACTGCAAACAACATCCAAGGAAAGAAGGTGGTCCAATCGGGAACACACGCAACTGTTGTTACCATGGAATGCCAGACATATAAAGTTTTCACACCAGATTGCCCCATCAACAATATGATTGACACTCCTGGTACGAATTTCCTTTTATGTTATACCTAACTAAATTATCATGCGTGGGAAGAAAAAATACAAATTTTCTAATAAGTAAGGTTTGTACTTTACGTATACAATTAGAATAGGATCCACGTAAAATGTGTATTTCTAATTTTCTATATAGTTTAAAATTAAAAAGTGACAAAACTAATAATGCTGAACCAAATATTATAATGTATATAACTATCAATACTATTTTCAATTATATAATTGATATGATTTTGTGTCACTACCATACGCATATGACATATATATTTATTATTTATATGAACACAAACTCTCATTCATTAAACTAGTGACTAAAGTTTACTTTGCTCACAAAAGAGTTGATTTAAACGTTTTCACAAACACCATCCGGACGTAAAATGTGTAATGGAACATACATAGAGACCAAATAATTATAAATTTATAATAGATAATGCTTCTATGTATATGTATGTTTGTATGTAAGATTACGTCATCTCAGGTGAACTATTGTTGAGTTTTTGATATTGAACACTGGTTAAAAGTCATTGAGACTGTGTCTCTGATGCTAGAAAGTCCTTCATTTGATGCTAAAAAGACTTTGGGATCCGAGTTTTGTTTCTGACTGTGTCATATTTTCTGACTTTGGGAACTGGATTTAGGCAAGAGGAAGGTGAAGGAGATGCTTTTTAATTTGAACGATGAGGCAAGAATTATTGGGATCTCAGGGATGATCGGTTCAGGGAAAACCATTCTTGCCAAGGAGCTTGCGCGGGACGAGGAGGTCCGAGGTAATCAGTTTTGCCCTTTGTTATGTCTGAAACTATCCATTGTTAATATGCTTGGGCCATCTTTGAAGTCTTTTGAGCAGTTTATGTTGTTGCTCAGTGGCATGTTTACTGGTTTATTTGGATGATCATGCATTTATCTCTGTATGTTCCATTGTGTCATGTTCATCTCCGGTGAACTGTTGATGAGTCGTATAGTTGAGTTCTTGATATTAGAATCTGTTAAGAGTCGGAGAGACTGTTCCTTTGATGCTAAAAAAGCTTTAATACAGGCCATTTTGCGAACCGAGTTTTGTTTCTGACTGTGTCACAATCTCCCAATCTTGAGGAGCTGAGATCCCTTATACGGGATTTTCTTACTGGTCATGAGGCTGGCTTTGGTACCGCTCTTCCGGAATCCGTTGGTCATACACGGAAGCTAGTGATCCTTGATGATGTTAGGACAAGGGAATCTCTAGACCAGCTGATGTTCAATATTCCTGGAACCACAACGCTTGTGGTCTCACAGTCTAAACTCGTAGATCCTAGAACCACCTATGATGTAGAGTTATTAAATGAACATGACGCAACATCTCTGTTCTGTCTCTCTGCTTTCAACCAGAAATCAGTTCCTTCAGGGTTCAGCAAAAGTTTGGTCAAGCAGGTAATGGGTCTGCTACAAGTGTTACATGCATAGTAGTAATATTCTTTGTACTTTCAGTACTCATCTTGACTCTATTTGTTAGGTTGTTGGGGAGTCTAAAGGTCTACCTTTGTCTCTGAAAGTCCTTGGCGCTTCATTAAACGATCGACCTGAAACATATTGGGCAATTGCAGTGGAGAGGTTATCAAGAGGTGAACCTGTTGATGAAACTCATGAGAGTAAAGTGTTTGCTCAAATCGAAGCAACTCTAGAAAATCTCGATCCAAAAACCAAAGAGTGTTTCTTGGATATGGGTGCTTTCCCTGAAGGCAAGAAAATCCCTGTTGATGTTCTCATCAACATGTTGGTCAAGATACATGATCTTGAGGACGCAGCCGCCTTTGATGTTCTTGTTGATCTAGCAAATAGGAATCTTCTTACTCTCGTGAAAGATCCAACGTACGGTTATAGAACTCTTTATGTTCTCATCTCTTGTAGCCACTTTTATAATTTTAACCATTCTTAACTAATTTACCGTGGATAATGTTGCAGGTTTGTCGCTATGGGCACTAGCTACTATGATATATTCGTGACGCAGCACGATGTTTTAAGAGATGTAGCACTTCATCTTACCAATCGTGGAAAAGTAAGTAGAAGAGACCGCTTATTGATGCCAAAAAGAGAGACCATGCTTCCCAGCGAATGGGAGAGGAGCAATGATGAGCCATACAATGCACGAGTGGTTTCCATTCACACAGGCAAGAATTTGTTATGCAACGATCTTCTAATGAATTAATTCGGTTCGTCACTAGAATCATAAGGTATTAATATGGATTTCTTTACAGGAGAAATGACTGAGATGGACTGGTTTGACATGGATTTCCCCAAGGCAGAAGTTCTGATAGTAAACTTCTCTTCAGACAACTATGTATTGCCTCCTTTCATTGCTAAGATGGGAATGCTTAGGGTGTTCGTGATTATAAACAACGGTACCTCTCCAGCGCATCTACATGACTTCCCCATCCCTACCAGTTTGACCAATCTAAGGAGTCTCTGGCTTGAGAGGGTTCATGTCCCTGAACTCTCTAGCAGTATGATACCCTTGAAAAACCTCCACAAGCTATATCTGATTATTTGCAAGATCAATAACAGTTTTGATCAGACAGCCATAGACATTGCCCAAATCTTCCCAAAATTGACTGATATCACAATAGATTATTGCGATGATCTTGCGGAACTACCTTCGACCATCTGTGGAATAACCTCTCTCAACTCCATCAGCATAACAAATTGTCCCAACATCAAGGAGTTACCGAAGAATATAAGTAAGCTACAAGCCCTTCAACTTTTGAGGCTATACGCTTGCCCAGAGCTAAAATCTCTGCCTGTGGAAATCTGTGAATTGCCAAGACTAGTGTATGTCGACATCTCTCACTGTCTCAGCCTAAGTTCTCTTCCGGAAAAGATAGGAAATGTAAGGACACTTGAGAAAATCGACATGAGAGAATGTAGCTTATCGAGCATACCAAGTTCCGCAGTTTCATTGACTTCCCTATGCTATGTAACATGCTATAGAGAGGCTTTGTGGATGTGGAAAGAGGTTGAGAAGGCAGTTCCCGGACTTCGTATTGAAGCTACTGAAAAATGGTTCAACATGACTTGGCCCGACGAGTAGTAGGTTCTTAATTCTCCCTCCGAGCTTTTGAAAATGCATGTTGTATTATTATTTATTAACTCGATTAGGACCCCTGTATGATATACGATTTTATTAATACATGTTTTGCTCTTATAACGTCAATATATAAATTATATGTTGATTTTAAGTATTAAAAGTTTCTATTTGGAATCTCAAAGATATGTTTTTAAAGATTCACTTATAAGTAATAACAAACAAACAAAAACTATTTAGCTTAATGGTAAAAAGCATGAGTCTATATAGAGAAGGGT
>Ga0041059_1001151_pt1 | contig 21158 bp, 21 predicted proteins | sample AraColnosormetaG_FD_56232 | JGI IMG/M metagenome (GOLD analysis project Ga0041059, IMG submission 56232) | Arabidopsis roots microbial communities from North Carolina, USA - Col MF nosort | ecosystem: Host-associated > Plants > Roots > Unclassified | place: USA: North Carolina | collected... | reverse complement strand
TTTTTTTTTTTTTCCCTTCAATTCATTCTTTTAATAAATGATACTTAATGATATTAGACTTTACATATTTTTTCACGATAGAATATCATTGATGGTATAACTTTATATTAGTTGGTATGATGGGATTTGCACTCACCAACTCATATCTGTGCAAACGTGTCTGGCGTTGAACAAATAAACCAAACTTGCAAGGCTCAAAGGTCAAAAGTGTTTGAAATTAATCTCCATGGCTTCGAGCTTTCACGGACCCAACACCAACATTAACAACTTTTCACTTTGATAAAACACGTCGATACTTGAAATCATAATGTCACAGATTCGTCATCTAAGCGTTCAAGTTTCGATATTCTTTTACTTCATTTTCCAACACTATGTAAAAGAATTACTATATAAGAAATAATGAGCTTTCGAAGAACTCAGCCAAGTTTTGGTTTGAGGCTTGAAGCAAATGGGTCGAAGAAATAAGATTGTGAAGCCCACAGATGATAAAGGCTTTGAGCATGACTAGCCGTTATATATAAACTATACAAGCTTATCCTTTATAAAACAAAGTGTTACATAAAAATATCTTAATTTTATATATACCGCAAAAAGGCTAAATAAATCGTGAATTCCACAATTCAGACCAAAAAAATTGAACATTTTCATGAACCAAAATAATTACCAAAATTGTATTGATTTTGCTAAAATATTAGTCCCATTGTTAGTCAACTACTCAACTTTCTTGGCTTAGTCAATGAGGGAGTAGCTTTTGTTATCTAAATTCGTCGGTGTTAACAAAAATTCTAAGTCACGATTCTGGAAGAAAAATTAAGTTTTTTTTTCTTCATGAAATCCTTTTCTTTCAATCATAACTTATCGATAGACAATCGTTCCCTACCTTGGTGATTATGGACTAATTTGCGATATGGCAAGTTGTATTTCTAATGAATTGAAAATATGATATTATATATGTCTGATACACTGCTTGTCTTTGATACTTTTTTTGTTTTTGTATCTAACATTTTCCCTGTGTTTAGATTTATAATTTGTAAATAATTCTATTGAAAAATATGTGTTGTTTTATTTTTAGTTGTTAAACACAATACTTGCCTATCTTTGAAACAACCAAACTCCAGCTATCATACTAAAATGAAAAGTAAAAAGTTTACTGCACATTATAGATACAAAAAATAAAAATAAAATCAAGATGCCCTTATCCAATAGGAACATACAAATCATTTGAAGCAAGTCATTACACATTACATTTCTTCTATTAAATCAAACATAAAAGGGAGCTCACCTCACAAAAGCGTATACCATCTAGATGTTCTTCGAGAAGACCTATTTAAATAATTGCATTACTTATAAATTCAATAAATAAAGTGATGTTAGCTTTATAATCGGTCATGTTACACATTCTCCAAAACATATAACTAATTGTTGGATTAGCTGATACTAGCAATTTTTCTTAAAATTTTTCAGAGTTGTATTACTTTTACATACAATAATGTCTATCAAATCACTTTTACATATCGACTAAGGGAAGAACATGCACAACTTTGATTTCCATTCTTTTTTTTCTTAGTTTTGAAAATCAAAAGAGATTGAAGTAAAATAGTCACTTTCACTCGTAAAAAGAAGTTTTTATTTGACTCCTTCGCTTTTTGTTGATTGCGGCAGAGTTTGTTGTTTTATGACTAAAAGAGTTCAAACTAAACACAAAGTAGAGAGTTTCATATCTCGGAGTTGAAAAATTAAGCATAAAAAATGGAAAAGAAAATTAAAGAAAAAAGTTGAAATAAAAGGAGAAAAAGATAACTTTTTCTTTTATTTTGCTTTAAGGAAAGAGCCAAACAGCTTGCTTGCATTGGCCCTTTTACTTACGACGTACGTACACCCGAGTTTTTTTTTCTTGTCTCATAAAGTTTTTTTTTTCTTATACAAGCACGATTATATTATTACAAGTATGCAAATCTCTTTTCTCTCTATGTGACATTTAAATAAGTAAGTAAATAACGATTTTTAACAATCACTAGAGATTATAAAGTTAGGTAAATACATATTTGGTCGTAGAATAAACCAGCCAAATCAGGGCTTACAAGCACAAAATATAATACTTCATACCCGAAATTTTTAAGATGGGACACAATCATTTGGAGGTCTTTGACATGTACATGCATGTTCCTCTTTATGTGTGTTGGGTTTCCAATCCACGTCCTCATGCTCAACATTTTTGTGCATCAAATTCGGTTTGTGTGGGTTAGAAGTAGAAATCATTATTATGCAATTGTAAAATGACTAAAATCTATGAGTGTAATCTTGCTTTTCAAAACTTTGATTAAAATCACATTTCCACTAAATTTTAACACAAAATGACGATTTTAACATTTAATTATTTTGAGAAAATCTCATGATTCCATTATTTTGCGGGAAAATCTACTTTGTCCAAAATCATGTTTCAACAAAGGAGCGTTCGATTACGAAAATGATATTTTTGTCCACGTCTCCATTAGCCATGTCACCATCTTCCCATAACGGAAACGGTGAGTCCGTAACCCGTAAAGGCACTAAGGGAGTGTTTAGTTCAACCTCAGAAAGCTAGAAAACAACATTGTCGTGTTACATCACGGTTTTGTAGGTAAGTAATACGGTTTTGTAGGTAGAGGTGTCATCAAGAAAGTTGCATACATGCTCCTTTTTGTTTCATAAATCACGTTACGATAACTCGATGATGATGCGTTTAAGTCTAAAATGTATTTCGACTAAATCATGTCAACTAATTTTGTTCACGATGAAGTACAATACTTTCCAACTCATCAACTATAGTGTTTCAAAAATACATTACATTTTCCAAATTAGTGTAGAAAATAGCCACCTGAATAATATTTTATTCATGATAATATAATTTTATCAAGAAATGAGGAAATAATCCCCACCGGCCTCCTCCAACCAAGAATATTATTACAACTTCGGAACTAAATCAGCCAAAAATAGAGGAAATATTTAGGAAGAGAGATTGAGAGAAACTAAGGGGAAAGGCCAAAAAAGGAGATTTAATTAGGTGAGGACTCAATCATCTTCTTTTGCTGATACAAGTTCTTGTAAAACTTCTTTATAAACTCATCCGCTGCCTTGTCCACATGTCCGTTAGCCACGTCACCCTCTTCTCTTAACGGGAATGGTGAGTCCGTTACCCGTAAAGGCCTCACGGACGAAGTACTCCGTCCAAATCCCGGCAGGTAGGGAGATAACGCCGTCAAGGCCTCAATGGAAAAAGCCGGCGTGTTACTTCCCTGATCATGATCTCCACCGCTGTTGAGCAGCTCTAGAACGGCTCTGGAGACGGAAGTGTCGTCATCAAGGGTCGGTGGCGCTTGACCACAGGAGAAGAGGCTGTTGTGGTGGCTCTTCTTCTTGAAGGCAGCCATGTTGAAGGGGAACGTGTAGTTAGGAGTGTCGCTGCAGCTAAACTCGTACTCGTTCTGTGGATGGGACGCAACAGCCGAGCCTGGGACACGGCGGCGGTTGTGGAACATGAGATTCTTGCCGCGTTTGAGAGTGGCATTAAAGTCGGCTAGGAGCTTTTGCTTAGAAATGCCTTTGTGTAACATGTACAAGACAAAACGTACAATGTTCCCTAGCTTCTTGCTTATTGATATATTCTTCTCCATCTTTAGAATTAGAGAGATAATGAGACTCTTGTTTTGTTTTGTTTTTCTTGGCTTTGATATTTGCTTATGGACTAAGGATCAATGTGTGTGGGATTTATAAAGAGGAGAGAAAGAGAAAAACTTTTCTACGAAAAGAAGTACTTAAACGTGGAACATTACACAAACATATTAATATGTTGTGAAATAGCTTTAGGATTTCAATAACCCAAAAAATGGAAAAGAAAAAGAAAATTTGAATTGTATTATCAACTTTAGTTGTACTTTAGATTGCACTATGTATTATAGCCATCTATATATGGATATTAGGTCTTGCTTTTCTAGATGACATACATACAAAAATTTAACTAGTGGAGGTTTTGTAAGATGACTTGGCCTTCTAGTATGATGGTATTGGTATATACGCTTTACAACTATATCTTTTTATTTCAAAAGTTTTTCTTTTTTCGAAAAGGAATGAATCAAAACACTATATTATTGCCACTGTGGCTAAACCTTTTTTCTTTAAACTTTGCTTTTTAGTTTGCCTTAAAAGTTTAAATCTTTCACCAGATAGTTACCATTGGTGCAATGAGTGCCACAAATTTTATGCAAAGAGAAAGGAACAAAAGTTCCAACTTGGAAAAGAAATGAAAATTCAACCCAACTCTATACAATTTTCTGTAATATTACCCTCTAAGTTTATATAATCAGTTTTGTTTTAGGGTTAGTCCACAAGACTGATCTAAAGATGAGAAAAATTACAGATGACTTTGGGTTATATGAGAAACATAATCTGGTGTATTACCTGCACAATAAATCTACAAATTTTCCTCCGTCACCAGCTCGTCTGGTAGTATCAACCTCTCCATGTAAGCCTGTAGGCACAGACAGTGAATAAAATTCTATTAAGTAAGTTTTTAAGGATTTATCATGAGATTATGAGAAATATAACGTTTTGATTAATTATCCATTATTCGATCTCATATTAACTAATTTCAACTCCTAAATGCAAAATGTGACCATGATTGATGCTTGTGAAGCAAAAACAGGAAAGGAGTAATTAACCTTTATCTTGACAGCATCAGATGGAGAAGGGCTTAAATCCAAAGCAATGCCGAAATGTAACACGGCTTTGTCGTATTGCTTTAGCTGATTGTATATTTTGCCAAGCGATGCATGGACACTGCTTTCTTGAGGAGCACATTCTTTGAGCTCTTCTAAAACTTTCTGTGCTTTGTGATAATCACCTAGGCTGGTTAATATGTGAGCCTTGTAGTACTTGGGGAGCGGATTCTTTGCATCAGTGAGTACAGCCTTCTCCATCATCATCAACGCCTCATCGTTTCTCTGCAAAATATTATCTCAACCTTAAAAATTATCTCTGGACTATAACTTTCTGGAAAGCTAAATTTCACAGCCAAATAAGAACATCACAAAGTCATAAAGAGTAATATATGATATTAGGGATGTGTTAGTGTGTACTGGTTTGGTTAAGGAATAAAGGTATCGATATTCTAAACTTAACAGATTGTTGATGTGAAGAGCGTATTTCAGATACCTTTGACTCATGCAAAGCAATTCCATAGTAACACATGATGACTGAAGATCTTGGATTTATTTGGAGAGCCAGTTGAAATTGATGCTGCGCAAACTCGAATTTCTCCTGACGAAGATAGGTCATTCCAAGACCGTACCATGCATTATAGTGTCTCGTATCTATGCCCAGAGCCTTCCGGTAGCATCTCTCTGCATCCTCGAATTCTTCCAATGCGGCAAACCTGTGCAGCCAAGGTGAGACCGGTATGTTATTAACGTACATGCATATGCCGATTATGCGCAAAAGATGCATCGAAAAGAATTGTACTCGTGGCCACAAAGGGTATGTGCATATGTGAATCTTTCATTCAGTTGGATAGCTCTCTGAAACATTTTGAGAGCAGTATCATGATCCTTACGCAAACTGTAACAGTTCCCAACTGCACACCTGCAATTCATATTGCGACCACAGTCATTACAGAAAAAAATACAAGCAAAGAGAAAAGTCTGCAGTTTCAGATTTTGATATGCTAGTGCAAAAAGCTGGTTTCCATTGACGGTATGTGGTTAAAGCTTGTGGTGTTAGAGTCTCGACGTAGACATATGTGGGTTGATCATGTAAGTTTTGCGAAACGAAAGCGGAAGAGCATATTGGTAATGAAGATTCTAAGAATGATACCAGGATTCTGGAGACAGGCGATCAACTGAAATCAGTTCCTGAGCCAGATAGCCCAACCTCATCTCTTCTTTCAGGTGCTTCAAAAACAAAAATACGAAATTACTAAAAGTAAAAAACAATTACATAGAAATCCTTGCAGGTCAATCAAAAATCAAGTTCTCTATGCTGATATCACAACAGGATAATGTTCAGAGTCAACATCATGTTCAAGATTAGTTCGGGACTGTTCATAATGAATAATAGGAAAATTTGCAAATAGTGACAACAGCTCACATAAAGAACAGTGGAGTATGTATCCATTCCTTCCAAAGCATAAGGATACTTTTGATGAGCAAGAGTAAAGGAAGAGTCAGCGTTGAAGTAGTCTTGTAGCTCAAAATATGCTTTTCCAACCTATTTCAAAATGTATCCATGGTTTTTAGTTTCAGTGTCAAAAACCAACAAAATGGAATTAGAAAATGACGTCAATGACCAAATAAGATCATTCCAATGAAAAAGGAGCAAAGAAAAAGCCATTCATATTATCACCTGCATGAGAACCCAGTGTGTATTGTATTGTTTCTGAGATAGCTTTTGATATGCCAACAAAGCTTCCTGCAGTAGTATCCATTTTTGTCATTTTAGGCTTCGACATCGATACTTTAACTTTTAAGCAGAGAATTCAAGTTGAAGAATATGAACCCAATACACACATTGTCTTAGTAAAGTACCTGACACTTGTACATATGTAAATGCCTGTGGCCATCTCCAAGAATTTTCAGAAGGCTTAGCACTTCTGAAATTCCAGAAATAAGGCTGAAACGATCCGGGGAAGATTCACTAGGATTTGACTTTTCCTCATCATCAACAGAGCTTCCAATGTCACTTACAGACTGGCCTGACGTCGTTGCTGGATCATTTAGAGTAACGGTATCAGGAATCACTGCACATATATGTTCAAGTCTTATTGTCATGTAAATTACTTAAGCCACCTATATTATTACATCATGAATTTTAACTAGAGATCTAACTTTTTCCATTTCAAAAATTACAACCAATTGAGGCTCTATAGTCCGGTTTGGGAGACAGAAAAGAAAAATATGATAGTAAAACATCACCTTCTTTGCTGCTTTGGATTCTGCATTTTCCAATCATCGAGGAAAGAGAAGGTGCATAGTTTGACTCGGAAGGTGAAAGATGTAACCAATGGGAATCTTTTCCAAATGACTGCGACATAGGATTCTTTTTCCTTGCTGCTATTCTAGCACTACGGCGGCGCCCAGATTCTTCTTGAGCCTTCAAGATAAGGAAAGTAAAAGAAGACCAATAAATCAAGTAGCTTTAGATGGTCCAGCCATAGAGCTAGAAGATAGAAACAAGGTGGGGGAAGCTCTATGTTAAAAACTTAAAATATCTGCAGTGCTAGATAGATGATCATTCTTCGCCTATGCATTAATAAGAAAACTCTTATGCAAAGAAAACAAGGAAGAAATCACTCAAAGCCCATTGTAGATATATAACCTCTGCTGACAATTCTTCACTAAAAAAGTTTCTTCGACGCACACGCACTCCATGTACAGACATCAAAGATCCTTCCACTGCTGGACGACGCATATTCTTAAGAAGCAGAGGCGGTAGAGCATCCATTACCTGAACGATAAAGATACTTAAAGATAGGGAAAACAGCTTACAAACTTCTCATTACCTTATGAAAGAAATATAGCTCTTGAAGAAGATAGTAGACATTGAATAACTGAGGATTTCAAGCTAGTAACTAATATGTTCTCATACTAGCTCGACTTAATTATATCACCTGTAAAAGCACTGGAGAAGGTGTGTTCAAGTCCCATCCGTTTGTACTAAGTTGCCTGTCAGTATTTGGTGGAATATCTCCAGGCTGCTGCATAATTTTCAGATCTTGTTGGTTCTCTCCTGGAATGTGTTCTGTTTGCGATAAACCTGTATCTTTTAAGGCCTTATCAGAATCTGTAATCTGGTCTATGGTTGCTCCTTCTGAGAAGCTTATTCTTTGTTCTACACAAGTTTTCTGAAGACGCTGGGAAGCAACATTCCCGAAAACTGTTGAGGCTTCTTCAGCGGCACCTGAAAAGGTAATCACAGAACGCCATTGCAGAGAATTGAATTTGTTGCTCTAGATATCCAGCTGGAATAACGGAAACATAAACTGATAAATACATAATTCATACAGAGGTTTCACTTACCTAAACTACAAAGTTCTCCATATGCTTCCCAACACAATGGATCAAATGACAATGCCATCCTAAACTGTTGTATTGAACAGTTCTTCCTCCCAGAATATCTGCAATCATGTAACAGAGAGTAACACACATCAAACTTAGATAATGGAACATATGCAGCAAACTACTAAGCTTGTTACAGCATCAGTATACCAACACAGAGAAGTACTAAACATTAAAGCATGCGAGAGACACCAATATCTCATACAGAACTTGAAAAGTAAATTAGCAGTCACCTATATATAAGACCAAGAAGATAATGCCCAGCTGCACCACCAGGAACCTGCATGTCAAAAATACAGTAGTCACTAGTCAGCACTTGCCAATTTTCACTCCCAAAAGACTAGCTTGCAAAAGATGTGTACAATGCCCATGGATATGGAGAATTTTTATAAAAGAAGTAAAAAAGCAATGCCATATACTTCTTCAGCATAATCTTCACAGGGCAACAATGCAGCTTCAGCCTCTCCAAGAAGATCCAACTTAAAGCATGAGAATGCAAATAAATACCGAGACTGAGGCGTTTTTGAACCTTCATTTCACAATGTAAAACAAGTTTAGTTTTTCCAAACACAAATAAAACAATATATGAAATGTTCACATATAGCACCAGTACCGAAGAATGTAGAGTACCTTTAAGGATATAATATGCACTATAAGCTTGACTGTTACTCAAGTAACACCTGGCTAACAATTGCAGGTTCACCTGCATAATGAAGTAGTTGATCACCACCAGATTCACATAACCAAAAAAATATATCAAGGGATGTGAAATTCGAGTAACGGTATCAATCTGAATTGACATTGGCATACATCAAACAGAAATCTCAACCTAGAAATTCCAGGTTTGGAATAAAATCACAAAATCAACTCAAAATCATAAACATTTCAGTCAAATTGAATTGCATCCTCTAGATTCCGACAAAATCGAAATAGAGTTTGATCCTTAAAAACAAAGCCCAGAATTGAACTCCGCATAAATCGAGAATTGTCTATTCGCAAACAACTCAAAAAGTCACACAACAAAAGACAGCTACGACTAGAAGATCGGATCAGACCACAAGAGCAACAAAAACTGAGAAAACGAAAAAAGTCACTCCACATCTTAAAAATGATGTGATCGAAAGAGACGAAGCTAAGATTTGAAAATCGAAATGGAGTTGAATATAGAAGAATCGAAATCGAGATACCTCAGATGGAAATTGGGCGAGAAGAAGTTCGCAAAGGAAGATAGCATTGGTGAACATAAAATGGTTAAGGTTTTTCTGGACACAATTCGCCAGTAGATTCTCCATCATCTGATGATGATGATGACCAAATTGACGAGACAATCGATGTTGTTGTTGTTCCTCGGAGGCTGTGTGTGTAATGTCGCCTAAGTAATCGCGCGCCGCTAAAGTATTTCAAAAGCCTAACTTTCTCACGCGACGAGCGTGTGATTTTTGTGACACTAGTGCCCCAGATTTTTTTGGTGGACGAGACAACAAGACAAGGACCGCGTTTGGCGTTTTAAGAAAAAATCGCGTTCTGGAATAGAAATCAAGTTTCAGACAAAGAACACAAATGAAGTAAGATTAGAGTGCCCCAAATTTAGATATGCAACTGAAATTATATAGCTTAAACATTGAATTTATAACTATGGAAATTCATCTATAATGTATCTTAAACGCAATTGCTTGTTGTAAAATCGTTGGGTAACAAACGCGACAATTTTTTCAATATTCCCATAACGATCTTTTATGTGACCGTTAAATAACAAACGCGATAATTTTTTCACACCCTAAACGACTTTTTGTATAACCGTTAGATAAAAAAACGCGGCAATTTTCTCTTAAACCTTTCAAAACGATCTTTTGTATTAAAACGATGACGTATTCTAACTTGAGTATTTCTTCTTATTTTAGAAAAGTATTTGTGAAAACATACTCAAAATCTCTTTAAATTAAGTTAAGGATAAGATGAGAGATATTGCATTAATGCTAATAGAATTCTCACATTTTAAGGATACTAATTGGTAAGTATATGCTAGATATTTATGTATTGTTGACCAAAAAAATAATAACACAAATTAGCTTACAAGTTACAACCATTTAATTTTACACCATGTTGGATTGAGAATTTTGATGGTTATTCCTTTATATGTTGAAGAAACCTTCTGGGCCAACAACTTTCCAAATAGGCCCAATTCAAACCCATTGTACAAATGCAAGGCTACTTTCGTCATTTTTCGTAAGGCGCTTGAATTTTGCGTTTTCAGAATCTTGGTTTCTAGGGTTTCACTTACCTTCCCTCCGCGCCCTTGAGCTCTCTACCTGAGCTTCTCCGGGATTCCTAAAGCTGAAATTCAAACACCTCCATTTTCATCCTCAAGGTTTGCTCTCTCTCTCTCCCTCTCCATCGATCCATTAGATAGTGTGATTACTCCTATTTGTGTACTGTCTTCGATGATTGGCGTCAATCTTACTACCTTCTCGTTTAAAACCCAGTAACTTGCGATTTTGTTGAACTTTTTCCTCAATTTTCTTTCGATTAATCCTCTAGAAACCCGTAGCTAAGCTTAGATTAGTGATTTCAATCGCAAGATTCAATATTGATCTTGCCCAAGTGAATTAAAGTCGCAAAATTGATTTGTTTTTGTTTTTTTAGCTTTCTTATGTAATTTTGCTCAAAGCTATATGATTTTTTGTCTTTGCAGGGAGATAAATAAAACTCTATTGAGTAGAAAATGAGTGCTGCAGCACACAGGACTCCTAAATCAGGGAGGCAATCTCTGCTATTTCAAGATTTAGCTTCTCCTGTTTCAGCACGTAGAGGGAAATTCTCGAGTCCGGGACAGGCAGCTGCGGTATCTGCACTATGGCGTGAGAATTTCGGAGGATCTGATCTTCCACCACCTCCAATGTATACTTTGGATGACCGGTCCGATTTCTCTCCTGAGTCTGGTATTGCAGACTACTCTGCGTCTCCAGATGCTAAGTCTGACAGAAGAACACCATTCCAGAGTTCTGGAAAGAATATTGTAACTCCTGGTAAAGGAAAGTTGGAAGCAAGCCCTTCTTTTTCTCTACTGAATGCACAACAGAGTCAGCAAGTTTCAGGGAGTCCGAGTTGGTGGTCGCAGTCAAAGGCAGGTAGTAGTACCGAGCAGGATGATAAAGGGAAGGGATCTCCTGTAGAAGGGGTGGTTCAGCCAGGTGCATTGGTCACTCTTCCGCCGCCAAGAGAAGTTGCTAGGCCAGAGGTTCAGAGGCAGATTATACCTACAGGAAACCTTGATGAGGAAGAGTGGGTCACTGTCTATGGGTAAGGCCATTTAAGCTTTATTGCTCTCGTTTTTCTCACTTTACTGTTGCAAATGTTCTTGATTTGTCAACATTCTCGTGTCTCTGAAATTCTAGGTACATGGATGATAACAGTTATATTGGTACTGGGTAGTGTTATTAAGTGCCTTAACTTGTGTCTGTCTCCCATGTTTCAATCTTAGAGAACTGTTCATAATAAATGCTGTTCTTTACCATCATGATGCTCAAATATCAGCCTTTGATTGTGATTTTATGTTTTGATCATTGTGAATTCTGACTCTTTACATGGATAATAACTGGTAGTGTTATTAAGTGCCTTATCTTGTGTTTATCTCCCATCTTTTCAATCTTAAGAACTGATCATAATAACTGCCTTCAGATTTTCTCCAGGTGATACAAATTTAGTACTACGGGAGTTTGAAAAATGTGGTATGGTCTTGAAACATGTTCCTGGTCCAAGAAATGCCAACTGGATGCACATCCTCTACCAGGTTACTGTTCTTCCCTTCAAACCTGTTTGATGCATGTTGATAAGCATTCATAGTTCTTCTAGACGAGTCATCATACATGATAGTCTAATCAAATCTTTTATATAAAGGAAACAACGAACTGACAATGGTCTGTGTATTTGATACAGAACCGGTCTGATGCACATAAGGCGCTGAACAAAGCAGGGATGATGATAAACGGAGTTGTAATAGTAGGAGTGAAGCCAGTAGACCCAATACAGAAGCAAGCGTTAAACGAGAGACTCAACAACCAAGGATTCATGCCTTTACCTCCACCATCATCCACTAGAAACACTGCTCGACCCCTGTCTCGTCCTCAGTACTTGCAAAACGGCAGCGCTTTCTCTCCTCAACCAAGTGGTGGCGCTATGGCCTCTCCGTCAAAGTCAATGGTCTCAAAGTTCTTTGACTTGATGTTCGGTGTTTAAAAGCTACTTCAATGGCATTTCCCGAATGATTCTTCTTTACACATAGTTTGAAGTTTTTGAGAGCAGAGTGGCTAAGTAAATCTTAGAGCGTGGTCAAAATTAAAAATTGTAAGAGGTGTTTCAAATTGTCTTTTGTATTGACGACGGCTAAAAATTTGGTATAAATCTGATTATTAAAATCTCCTCTTTTAGCCGTTTCATTGTTGTTTGTATTTGAGCAGACTAGTCATGCCTCGTGAATGATTGAAAGAAAGACACTGATTCCATGGAAGCCTCACGGGCAGTGTTTTAGAAACTCCATTAGGAACTAGCCACGTATCTAGCCTGTTGTGTTTATATATCCCCTCTCGCATGTAAATTACATTACAAAACTCAGTAACTCACAATGGCGAAAGCAGCAGAGCAGAAACAAAACCCGACCGTTGCGAGTGCAGAAGCGAAGCTTGATATCCGCGACGTGGTCAACACAGCCATCACTTACGGCGAAGATAACCGTCACGGCGGCGGGAAACGCAATGACGTGGCCATGTTTGTGCTAAGAGCCATGTGCATGGCCGTATCAACGGTGGCTGTTACGTTAATGGTAACAGCACGCGAGACTAGCATGACCACTCTCTATGGCTTCGAGTTTCAGCTCCACGCCGTTTGGTCTCTCTCAGATTCTCTTATGTAAGCATATTTCATAAATTTGACATCACCAGTGATATGTATTCCACGTTGCTTTTGAAACTGACGGTTCTTTTACAGATATCTAGTTGTGGTTTCATCGGCAACGGTTCTTTACTCGTTGATTCAACTGATTATAAGTGGAACAAGACTAATGAGAAAATCTCCGGTGATTCCGACAAGAACACAAGCATGGTTTTGCTTCGTTGCAGATCAGATAATAGGATACGCAATGGTGAGTGGAGGATCTGCAGCTTTAGGAGTGACGAATATGAACAGAACAGGAATCAGACACATGCCTCTTCCTAATTTCTGCAAATCTCTTGGTTTCTTCTGTGACCATCTCGCTGGCTCCATCGTCTTCGCCTTATTCGCGTTTCTCCTCCTCGCCGCTTCTTCACTTCTCGACGTTCTCCATCTCTCACGCCACCGCTAAAAATTTAATTACTGTTTTACCCTCTTGTACTTCTCGTCGTTAATTAAGTTTTTCATCATTACAATAATCATTTACGTTATGGGGTTGCTTTTTGGAATTTGATTGTTTCAATCGATATTACCGAATTTCAATGTTTTGAATTTTGTTGACCATGTTCCATATACACGACAAAAAAAATATTCAAAATCACCCGCGACAAACACATACATGAGTGACACTGACAGACCGGTTTCCGCGTCTCGATTCGTTTTTAGCGTCTGGGCTTCTTAATGCCTTTTTTAGAGTTAAATGGCCTAAGTTTTTGTTATTGGGCTTTAAGAAGCCTTTTTATATTACGATTGTTCTGTGTTCTGTTTCTTCTATCCCTTTAGCCTGGGAAATGATGAAGCTCATTGCTACGTTTTAATGGCGATCACTCTATCTCGACTAGCTTGGTTTATTGCAATTCACTTCTTCATGTAAGTTAAATTCACTCTACTTCAATTGAATCACATCATGGCTTGTCGTTTCCCTCTGCATTCTTCGTCACCTTCTCAATTCCTTTCACCGGAAAATCGTCAGAGACTACCCAGAAATTACCCTTCAATCTCATGCCAAAACAATTCAGCTACGAACGTTGTCCATGAAGATGGTGATGATAACGACAAAGCCAAGACAAACCAAGTCAATCTTCTCGCAATACCAATCACACTCACTATAATCTCCGCTTCTCTAGCCAAACCGTCGTTCGCGGCTGCGAAGGTAACGGAGAGAAAGAGAACTCAGAAGAAACCTCAGGAGGCTTTGACACTTGAACAGCTTAAAGCTTGGTCCAAAGATTTACCTGTAGTTTCGAATCGTATACCTTATACTGACATTTTGAGCTTAAAAGCTGAAGGTAAGCTTAAGCATGTGATAAAGCCTCCTAATTTAAGTTTGCGGCAAAAGGCAGAGCCTGTGTTAGTAGTTTTGGAGGATTCTAGAGTATTAAGGACTGTGTTGCCTTCTTTAGAGGGTAATAAGAGGTTTTGGGAACAATGGGATGAGTTAGGGATTGATGTACAATGTGTTAATGCTTATACTCCTCCGGTTAAGAGACCTCCTGTGCCGTCTCCTTATTTAGGATTTTTGTGGAAAGTTCCTGCTTATATGTTAACATGGGTTAAGCCAAAGAAGGAGTCTAAACGTGCTGCTGAGTTGAAGAGAATGAGGGAGGATTTCAAGAGGCAGAGGAAGGAGGAGATTGAGACGATGAAAGAGGAAAGAGTGATGATGGAAAAGACAATGAAGGCGCAGAAGAAACAACAGGAGAGGAAGAAAAGGAAGGCTGTTAGGAAGAAGAAATACGAGGAGTCTCTGCGTGAGGCGAGGAAAAATTATCGAGATATGGCGGATATGTGGGCAAGATTGGCTCAGGATCCTAATGTGGCTACTGCTCTTGGATTGGTATTCTTTTATATATTTTACCGTGTGGTGGTTCTCAACTATAGGAAGCAAAAGAAGGATTATGAAGACAGGTTGAAGATTGAGAAGGCGGAAGCAGATGAGAGGAAGAAAATGAGGGAGTTGGAAAGGGAGATGGAGGGAATTGAGGAAGAGGATGAGGAGGTTGAGGAAGGTACAGGTGAGAAAAATCCTTACTTACAGATGGCGATGCAGTTCATGAAGTCAGGTGCACGTGTGAGACGAGCATCAAATAAGAGGTTACCTGAGTATCTTGAGAGAGGTGTGGATGTCAAATTTACAGATGTTGCTGGACTTGGGAAGATTCGTCTTGAACTTGAGGAAATCGTTAAGTTTTTTACTCATGGAGAGATGTACCGCAGGAGAGGGGTCAAGATTCCAGGTTGAATGTTGTGAAAACTTCTGTTTTTCCTTATATCACCTAGTATTTGATGTTAAGTTATATGATCTATGAAATTCTGCTGTTTGATCATTTCTTTAATTTTGTTTTCGTTTAGGTGGTATTCTTTTATGTGGGCCTCCTGGGGTCGGAAAAACTTTACTGGCAAAAGCTGTAGCTGGTGAAGCAGGAGTCAATTTCTTCTCTATCTCTGCTTCTCAGTTTGTGGAAATATATGTTGGTGTTGGTGCATCTCGTGTCCGAGCATTATACCAAGAAGCTAGAGAAAATGTAAGTCTAATAACTTTCTATACCTGTGTTGATCGTAGAACTTAATTCTCACTTTTGGATGCTTCTGAGATCATTCAAGCAGTACCTCTTGGCTTCTTTTCTGTTGATTCTCATTGTTATAGTGAGGATTTAGTCTATTACTGGATGTTAATTTTAAGGTGGTCTCACTGCAGGCTCCATCTGTGGTCTTCATTGATGAATTGGATGCTGTTGGAAGGGAGCGTGGGTTAATAAAGGGTTCTGGAGGACAAGAAAGGGATGCCACTCTTAATCAGGTTCCAGACATTTCAGATTGTGTAATAGTTTTCTTCGTTATATAACGGGATGGTAATTTTATTCATTTTTTTGTGTCCCAGCTACTTGTTTCTTTAGATGGTTTTGAAGGAAGGGGAGAGGTCATCACCATTGCTTCCACAAACAGACCAGACATTCTCGATCCTGCGCTTGTGAGGCCTGGACGGTTCGACCGCAAAATCTTTATCCCTAAACCTGGTCTTATTGGACGGATGGAAATTCTGCAGGTAACGGCGTGGTATCTGTGTTTATGTATTCTTAAACTTGTAAATTTGCAACAAAAAAAAAAGAGGTTAAAAGTAGAGTTTTGTCCTCGGTCCAAATTTATATTTTTGTTTTGGTTTTGCTGTTTAGGTTCATGCTCGTAAGAAGCCGATGGCTGAAGATTTAGACTATATGGCAGTTGCTAGCATGACAGATGGCATGGTTGGAGCAGAGCTTGCTAATATTGTTGAGATCGCGGCAATTAATATGATGCGTGATGGAAGAACAGAGGTGGGATCAATATTTTTAGTTCAAATTAGTTATATCTGCTCTTGTTTTTTGGATGGGTTTGGTTTCAAATGTTAGGATCGTGTAGCATCTGGTAATATGGTGTGTGTGAATTAAATTAAGTGATTGGATGTTGTGCTCGATAGGAAGCTTAGGCTAATATTAAGTTTAGAAGTCTATTTTTGATTCCAGCAAGTAAAAGACTGAGAAATCATCTATATTCTGTAACTCTAATGCAGTTAACAACAGATGATTTGCTTCAAGCTGCACAAATAGAAGAAAGAGGAATGTTAGATAGAAAAGACAGGAGCTTGGAGACATGGCGACAAGTTGCGATCAATGAAGCTGCAATGGCTGTTGTAGCAGTGAACTTTCCTGATATGAAGAATATAGAATTTGTAGGTTTCTTAAATCTCTTTTCCCCTTCATACATTGAATGAAGCTTCAACTTTCTGTTTTACCGCACCGTGACATTTCGATGACCTTGACCAGCTGACAATCAACCCTAGAGCTGGTAGAGAATTGGGTTATGTCCGGGTGAAGATGGATCATATCAAATTTAAGGAAGGCATGCTTAGGTTTGTGGCTTTCATCATACAGATTTACTTTCATGATTACACGGGTTCTTTATGTTAATCTATATGTCCTTTGGTGGTCTACTATATGTAGTCGACAATCCATCTTGGATCACATCACTGTTCAGTTAGCACCCCGTGCTGCAGATGAACTATGGTACGGTGAGGATCAGGTGAGAGATATGATATATCATTTTACTCTTCTCTAATAACTGTGGTCATATTTTTTTTTAGTTTACCAACCTTTGCTAATGATTTGTTACAGTTAAGCACGATATGGGCTGAAACATCGGATAACGCAAGATCAGCTGCTCGATCATTGGTTCTTGGTGGTCTTTCTGATAAGCATCATGGCTTGAATAACTTCTGGGTAGCTGATCGAATTAACGTAAGGCCATATCTTGACATTGTTTTCACTTCAGTTTTCAGAGAACAGATATCATCTTCTGATACATGGATTTGCAGGATATTGATGTGGAGGCATTGCGGATATTGAACATGTGTTACGAGCGTGCTAAAGAGGTAAAGTAGACTTCTAAATCAACTACATCTATATCATAGCATCTCCTTTATATTGGTCTTGTTAAATATATATTTACAAACGCATACACCAGATTCTTGGAAGAAACAGGACGCTCATGGACGAGGTGGTAGAGAAACTGGTTCAAAAGAAAAGTCTAACGAAACAAGAATTCTTCACTCTTGTTGAGCTCTATGGGTCCAGTAAACCAATGCCACCGAGTATCCTTGAACTTAGGAAGATCAAACGGCTTGAGCTAGAAGAGATGGTGCTGAAACTGGACATGACTACCGCAAGAAACAGTTCATAAGATGATTGTAATTTGGAGAAAAGAGACAGTTCGTGACAATCGTAGGGAATAAACATCAAAAACCCATTATAGAGACAATGAGGTTGATCCTTTATCTATATTTCCTCTGTAATCTTTGTAATAGTACATGTTAGATAATTCTTTGAGCTTCAATATAGTATAACACTTCTTTTTATCCATATTGAAGCAATAGTCAATTTTAAATTGTTTCACATATCTTGAAAAAAGGATTATGAATTTTTATGTCATGAACTTATGTGGAGCATGTGGATTATTTTAATTTGCTATATATAAAAATTGGAAGACATTGAACAATGGGCACATGCTAATCCATGATTTTTCTTTTTGTTAGGTATTTAGGTGAAATTGCAAATTGATGAGAATCAAATCAAGAGTGCTTAGGTTGGTCGATATACATACAACTATTTGATTATTATTACAGAGCAGATAACATTTGACTTGCAAGATTTGACAACTAAATGATATTTACGTGTTACCAATTTTTATTTTATTTTTAGTTAACCCGTTTACCAAATCATTTACTTAACCTCCTTATTGGTAATTGGCCACCTTAATGGCTTAATCTCTATTATTGAACCCACCCGACTCATCATCATGTACTGTTTACTAAAAAATCGAAATACCCAACCGATTTTCTAATTTTATTATTTAAAACTCTTACGTACATAATTGTTCTATACAATTCACTTCACTGTTATTAATGATAAAAGTCGTTTATTTGAATTTTATCAAAGCACTACAGAAATTAATATGTTAAAAATAGTTTTCTCATATTTTATAATCTGGATATAGGTTCAATACGATTTCTTTGGGTTCTTGTCTCATATAAAGTGTCCAAAATTATTAATCTTCTTAAACAACGGTAAAAAAAATAAAAATTGAATTCGTCAAAAGAATTTGACAACAAGAAAAGAGGTCCACAACGGCAGTATTTGACTTGCTCGTTCCCACACCACCATCTCTACTCATATTCAGTTAAATACTATATTTAAGCTAAAATTAAACACACTCAAATATTAAAGAAATAAACAAAACCCGTGTTTAAGAAGACTAAAAATCACGTAACAGTTTCAAAATAAAGAGCTATGTGACTATGGAATCTGAACTGTAACTCCACCTTTTATTAAAAATTCAAATGCATTTTTCTTCTTTGAATATTGATCTTTTCGGTTTGTTGGCAAAAGTTTAACTAGTTTGATAAAAACAAACGAATTAGTGGAATTTAATATGAATTATAATAAGGATGAACCCGTGACCAAAACACAAAACAAAAGTACGTGACCGTTAATGTTCTGTACTTATGTTGGTCGAAATAAAGGAATTTCATTTTATCCACAGTGATTTTATGTTGGTTATACTGTAAACGTTTTTCACAGCAGAAGCAATGTTATTTTTTTGCAAACATAAACTATATTCTATTAGTAATGTTGGTGCACAAAAAAAAAAGAAGAAGATATAATTAGTCAAAATATTAAATAAGTAAAAAAGATTGGACGGTGTACCTCATTTGAATTATTTTTAGAGTGTTCTATAATGCATTCTCATATTTGATCATTACAAATTTTGTTCCAACCTAAACTCCTACAGTTACCTAACTATAATATAAATTTCTTGCTTCTGGAATTATCTAATCGACATACCTAGATTAATAATCTTCAATCTTGTAAATTGGAATGTAGTTATAGAATAATGTCAACTTGTCATAGATTCCAACTATTTTCTTCACAATAATTGTAACAATTTAAAATCAATTATAGTCAGCATTGGAGAAGAGGGTTATTGACTGGTGAGAAGAAACAAAGAATGACCATTGACTCTTTTAGGAATTTATACGTTTAAGAAGAGTTAAATAACATTTTTGTTTGTTGTGATTCACAAGTACAAGAACATTGCGTAACGATAGTTTCCAATTTCCAAACTTACAATAATTGTATGTTATATATATTACACATTTACATAAATATTAATAAGTATATTTTACAATATTTGGTACACTAGCCCTAGTATAGTAGCATATGCTACGTATCCGTACAAAAAGAAAAGAAATACAAATGTTATCTATGATGCAATATTGCAATATAATGCACTTTCCTAACTTAATTAGTGATTAAAGCTCCACAATTCCACGAAATTAAACTCCGATATTTCTTCATAAAAATCCATAACCGGAGGATACACCCAACAATCGAACGGCTCAGAATAAGCCAGATCAGCACGTGATGTCACACTCTCGTCATAACTTCCTTCTTCAATGTTAGGCAGCTCCACAATTTTCTCCAACCTCTCCTCATCCTCTGACTCCGCCGCCACGTAAGAAGATTCCGACGAAGGTGGGGCCTCCGGAGCCTCATCCTTCTCTAACAGTTTTTCTTCGACCACCATGGCGGCGGCTTCTGCGGCGGCTGTCTGGATATCATGCGGCGATGATGACGCCGGACGAGGGAAGAGAGAAGCAAGCTCAGGGAAATTTAAGACGGCGGAGGAGCCTTTGATGGTGAGAGCAGCGACGTCGTGAGCACGAGCAGCCATATCAGCGGTGACAAAAGTGCCGAGCCAAATACGAGTTTTCTTACGAGGTTGTCGGATCTCGGAGACCCATTTGCCCCAACTTCTCATCCGCACACCTCTGTAAACAGGATGTTGCATTGAAGAAGATGAAGAAGCAGAAGAAGAATCTCTCCTTCTCTTTCTTGTGTTGTTGTTTCTGGGTGGAGCTTCTTCTTCAGACAAGTGGGTGCTTGTTGTAGTAGTTGCATCAGATTGGTCTGATGACGATGATGTTGGTGATGCAGAGCTGTTGAGTGACGTCATCTTTTGTACTCTCGTTTGATACTTACTTCTTCTTTTTGTGTGGATGTGAGACATGTATTTATAGACTGACTGCTAAAGTGCTAATGAGAGAGCTTTGATTCTGAGGTTTTTTTTTTTAATAAACTTTCTTTTAGTATAAAAACATAACACGTTTTTTTTCTGGTTTTTGGATGTGAGAATCAATAGTAATTATTACAACCGTCAATCGTACCAAATTAGACTCTTAAAACTGTATAGTATTTTTTTTATTTTTTTCCATATACATATGAGTAAATTGTGATTTTGATTTTACAACTGCATACTATTATTATTGTGTTCTTGTTTTTAGATTATTTTGATTGTTCTTTGTTTTGGGTGGAATTAGACTATTTCTTTCTTTTAATTTTTGTCAACAAGCATACTATTTCTTATTTCAAAGGCTAATTAATTTGGTGGAAATGTGTCAAACTATCAAAGAAAATAAATACTTAATTTGACTAATGAAATTAGACGCTCCATTTTAAGTGACATTTAGCCTACCCATCTTTCAATTATCATGAAGATTTTATAAAAATCNAAAAAAAAAAAAAATATATCTACACCTATTATATGTAATAT
>Ga0041059_1001150_pt1 | contig 21158 bp, 19 predicted proteins | sample AraColnosormetaG_FD_56232 | JGI IMG/M metagenome (GOLD analysis project Ga0041059, IMG submission 56232) | Arabidopsis roots microbial communities from North Carolina, USA - Col MF nosort | ecosystem: Host-associated > Plants > Roots > Unclassified | place: USA: North Carolina | collected... | reverse complement strand
AAAAAAAAAAACGAGTTCTCTTGACATCTATAGACATATTTGATATATATTTCTTGACATTCATGTTGGTTTCTTGTGTCTGAAGCTTCCTTGTGGATGGGATCCCAATTCGGGTGTTCAAGAACAACGAGAAAAATGGGGTGGCTTACCCTAAGAACCAGCCGATGAGGATATACTCAAGCCTTTGGGAAGCCGATGACTGGGCTACAGAAGGCGGTCGCGTGAAGATCGACTGGAGCAACGCACCATTCAAGGCCTCTTACAGAAACTTCAACGACCAAAGCTCATGCAGCAGGACATCAAGCTCAAAATGGGTGACTTGCGAGCCAAACAGCAACTCGTGGATGTGGACGACTCTCAATCCTGCCCAGTACGGAAAAATGATGTGGGTGCAACGAGACTTCATGATCTACAACTATTGTACCGATTTTAAGAGATTCCCTCAAGGCCTCCCCAAGGAGTGTAAACTTTGATTCTATTATGGGAATTTTCAAGCATTTTTCTTTCCGTTTTGTTTCATCTTGTGATGTTACTTTGATTTATTTTGTTCTTTCTTTTGGTGTTTCTGAGATACGATATTACATGTATACGTATTCTTCCTGAGAAAATAAGAAGTTGTATTACTCGATAATACATTTTATCTCTCAATGTGGTGTGATTGTTTATTGGGTTTGGCGTACAATGAAAGCTACATCAATGTGCTTTAGAAAAATGCATACGAAAAGAAAAACACAACAATCAAAAACCCGTGAGGTAACTAAATTATCTCCATTTACAAATATACTAACAATACTACTAATTTATTGCTAAGCTGTCAGCTGTCACGACCATGATAATGAAAAAAAAAATCATCTCTGTTTTCTTCTAAACTTTAGAGTTTCTCGAATTTTCACATATAATAAAAATAACCAACAGTTATGGTACTCTGTTGGGTGAAGATTTGCTATGTGGATATGTAAAATGCTTAGAGTCTTTACATTGTGATTTTAGTGGCTGGTTAGTGGTTATTAGGTTATTACAAACGCTTTTATCTTTGTACATGATCTTCTTAAGTAGTTACAGAAATCTCAACTTTTCTTAAACTAAACGAATATCTTTGATTTTTATTTTCTTTACATCACTCTTATTGGGTCTAACTCACTGTAAAATTCCTGCATGTTTATATTATGAAATTGAGAAAATAGTAAATATATGTTTTAATTTCAAAGTTTAATGAACGCGTTGGTTGGTCCAACTAACTAATAGGGCCCAACATTAAAGACTTTAAGACCCACATTTAGGAAATGAATTTGGACAGTCCAATTTAAAGCACAGAACGTGTCTCAATACTTATTCAGTTTATTTCTTCGACAATGATTTTTCAAACTAAATTGCTATTTTTGATATTCAGGATATTTCATTTCATATAATTCAGTTGCATTTTCAGGATTTACAAACTTTGTAATTGTCTCCTCATAATGTCACTTTTTCCTTCATTCCATCCAATTTGTCGTCAAAGGGCAATAAAAATAATAATCACAATGCTAAATTCTGATAATCAAATCTCAACAAAATATGACTCAAATCAAACCCTGTTGATTGGACCAACGAATTAGACACTTGAGCTTTAGCTCCTGTGATTTTAATGTGGTATGCTTGCAGAAAATTTCTTACCAAAATGTCAACTCATCTCCGAGATTAAGCGTACTATTTGCCAATACCCGAGTACTCGGAGCTAAATAATAGAAAAAGAAAAAAAGAATACATATCTCATGTCCAAACAATATTTTATATACTTATTTCATGACAAAAATCAGGAACAAATTAAAATTTTACAGATATAAAATAGGTCCACGCAACAAACACACGTTAAGTTTCATTAGGTTTAGATTATTGAATAAGATGCAGAATTGTCATTTTCAATATTGATTAGTTTCTGGTTTAAGTCAATATCACCTGGTTTAGAGCCACTCGTGACAATGTATAAAAAAATTACGTACCATCTCTATATCCAAAACTAGAGACAGAGATGTGTCGACCATGAAACTGTCTTAAGAACTATGACAATTTGGTCATAGGCATAGCCTAGGCAAAAAAACTTCATTTAAAAAAAAAAGATCAAAATGTTTCGATTATAAAAGATTCGTAAGGTTATATAAAATACAGAAAGCATGAGATATAAGTTTTCTCAATATTACAAGGTTATTCTCAAATAATTCAAACGAAGATTCTCGTCTAACTATCACTTTTAGAGGATAAGGACAGAAAATTAAATTAGAAAGTCCTGACGGACCAAATTCATTAGACGCAGTTGGCTAATCATACATTCAATGCCAATGGAGAAGTCCAACTGTATTTCATTTCAATCTTACTCATACAACTATACAAGTGATCTGCAAATTGCCGCGTACATATATGAATAAGAAAAATACATTAAAATTTTATATCCACCTGCCAAATCCTTTCAACGCCAAACCATTCCCCTATATAATTATATATACAATTACAAATTTTATGTTACAGTCTTCATTTATTCGCGTAAAGATTTCAAAAAGTAGTGAATATATTCTTGTAGGAAGCTGCAGGGGTTAAGGAGAGAAAAGGGATGGTGAAACTGAGAGAAACAGAAGTGATCCTGAGACTCTGCATCGTCTTTTTTCTTCTCCTCACTTCTTGTTTGATCGGTTTGGATTCTCAGACCAAAGAGATTGCTTATATCCACAAGAACGTCAGTTTCAGATATTTGTTAGCTCTCGAGTAAGTCCATTTTCCTTTATTTTTTGTCAATTGTATAGATCTATGTGTAATGTAACTATTAATCTCATCTCTTTATACAGTATTGATCTCATGATGAGATCATTATTGTGTTAAAAAAAAACTTGAAACTGGCCATCAATGTCTTTAAAACTCACTGAAATAATAAGTCTGATAAAGATTCTATTTAATGATTTGAGTTTTTATGAGCTCTGAAAAAGAGGGTAATGATTTCACAGTTTTTTGAAGGATCTTGTTTATTATTTTAGTAAAATTTTCTGTTTTGGTTAAGTCTACATGAAAATGACATTTTGTTCAGTGGGGACTGCTACTCTTTTTTGTTTTTGGTTTAACAACTCTTCAAATATCCTCCCACAAAAAAGTTGGATATAAGTTTTCATTTTATAATTATGTTTTTGTGTTATGTATGATTATTAATTAAAAGATGTGTATATATGACAGGGCTGAGTTATACATAGATGTTGTGGTTGCTGCGTATAATTTGGTTCAACTAGGGCTTGGTTGGTACAATGTTGAACAAAAGACCTCCAATCCCAAATGGTTCTCTTACCTCTTGGATCAGGTATGCAGAACTCTCTTCATTTATAGATTATCGTTGATGACACTATATGTGTGTGATAATACATGTTGTTAAAATAGACGGCGGCATACGTGGTTTTCGCCGGGACATCAGCCGCGGCGCAACACTCATTGCTAGTGGTGACGGGTTCAAGGGAGCTTCAGTGGATGAAATGGTGCTACAAGTTCACAAGGTTCTGTTTTCAGATGGGAAGTGCCATCATCTTAAACTACATTGCGGCAGCTCTCATGGTCCTCCTCTCTTCCATCTCCGCCTTCAACCTCTTCCGTCTCTATTCCCCTAAACGTTTTTTTCGCTTTAAGTCATCCTCCTAATTAACTACTGTGGGAGTCATTTCTTAATCTGAAATAATGTTGATCAATGTGAAGTAAATGGCTGAAAAATTGATTTGTGTGATCTTCCACTATGAACAATAAATATCATCAGTCTATTGCTTGAGAAAAAAATATAGGTGTCTCAGTGTATGTACGTATGTAAACTTATTTTTGTCTAAAACTAATAACTTTTCCTTGTACTTGATTTTTGGTATTCAATAATATTTTGGTGGTAGTGTATACTAGACAAAAATTTAGGATCGGCTCTAAAGTCTGGAAGGCCTAAACGGAGAGAAAAAGAAGACCATTAATCAGTTAGGACTCAGTAGCCTTGCTAGATGCCTAGATGGATCATGCATGAGGTTTAAAACATGAAAAAAAGAGTTTGGATCTTACCAAAAAGAGTGATAGATTATGATCGGGGTCGGGATGATGAGGTAGTTGTGATGAGAAGAAGAGGAAGTGAGGCTCAGGCTAGGAAGATTCAGAGAGAAGGATTAAAGATGAAGAATAAAGAAGATTTAGGATTAGTCTTTGGTTTTTGCTAGTTTAGGATTACACTTACCGGTTAATGTGCACATGCACTCTTTGACACCTAGCACAATCATGCACTTAGACCAACACTGACCAACACATGTGTAGATCTCAGCCATTATCCAAGATTCCATTTCAATCTTAACCATCCAAGTCCAAACTGTTCAATCTCTTAATTTCTTTAATCAATTCGTAATTTGGTAAACTTTTGCCAATTAGTTTAACAGGTCACAATTCAAAACTGGCCCAAGACTAAAACACGAAGTTGAGAAAATTTACTACTATTTTCCAATACCACCAAAATTTGCAAAATGGTATCTAACTACGTAAAACTAATAACTTTTCCTTGTACTTATTTTAATAACAGTCAAAATATAATTTATTTCCTTTATTTCAAACATTTATTTCCTCTTTATGGTTCAAAATTATTAGGAGTATCACAATATATTTATGTATTTAATTTCTCTCCTTATGTTTTGTCAAACACAAAAAAAAAAATATCTTGTATAAACTGATACAAACCCGTTTCTTATTTCTCTCTCGTTTTCTCCAAAAGACTTATCAAGCCGCACCATCACAAAGCTTGAGAGAAAACGAAAGACTCGTTAATCAAGAAAACTCTCAGCCAAAACCTTCAAAGTCAATTTGATTAAACTAAACACATCAATCAAATCCCCTCGTTTCTCAAAACCCATATCTCCTTTTCTTCTCTCACCTTGTTTTAGCCGTAAAGTAATCACCTTTTCAACTTCTCAAAAGCCCTCTGTTTCTCTCATCTCCCTCTCTCTGACGATGAAAGAGTATTGGACATCTTTGGCTTCTCTACTCGGCGTTTTAGCCTTTTGCCAAAGCCTAATGAATTCTGTATTCCCACCAGAGCTCCGTTTCGCCATCTCGAAACTCTTCAACAAATTCTTTAAACTCTTCTCCACCTTCTGTTACTTCGACATAACAGAGATTGACGGCGTCAACACCAACGAGCTTTACAATGCCGTCCAGCTTTACCTCAGCTCCTCTGTCTCCATCGCAGGTAACCGTCTCAGCCTCACACGCGCCGTCAACTCCTCCTCCGTCACATTCGGTCTCTCCAACAACGACTCCATCGTCGACACGTTTAACTCCGTCACCGTCGTCTGGGAACACATCGTTACACAGAGACAAACTCAAACCTTCGCTTGGAGACCAATGCCGGAAGAGAAACGTGGCTTCACGCTCCGGATCAAGAAGAAAGACAAGAACTTGATCCTTGATTCTTACTTGGATTACATCATGGAGAAAGCTAACGAGATTCGTCGGTTGAATCAAGATCGGCTTCTTTACACGAATTCACGAGGTGGGTCTCTTGATTCTAGAGGTCTTCCTTGGGAATCTGTTCCCTTTAAGCATCCGAGTACTTTCGATACTCTCGCTATGGATCCGGTTAAGAAGCAACAGATCATGGAGGATCTTAAAGATTTCGCTGAGTGTCAATCTTTTTACGAGAGAACTGGTCGGGCTTGGAAAAGAGGTTACTTGCTCTATGGACCTCCCGGAACAGGGAAGTCGAGCATGATCGCCGCCATGGCTAACTATCTCCGGTACGACATCTACGATCTTGAGCTCACGGAGGTCAAAAGCAATTCTGAACTGAGGAAGCTTCTGATGAAGACTAGCTCCAAGTCGATAATTGTTATCGAGGATATTGATTGTTCTATCAATTTAACGAATCGTAACAAGAAACAGAGCACAGGGAGCTATAACGAACCGGAGATGTTAACCGGGTCCGGTTTAGGTGATGATTTGGGTGATGGGAACACTATAACGCTTTCAGGTTTGTTGAATTTCACTGATGGACTTTGGTCTTGTTGTGGTAGCGAGAGGATTTTTGTGTTCACGACGAATCACATTGAGAAGCTTGATCCTGCATTGCTTAGAAGTGGAAGAATGGATATGCATATACACATGAGTTACTGTACGTTTTCTTCGGTCAAGATTTTATTGAGGAATTACTTGGGGTTTGAGGAAGGTGATCTTAACGACGTTGTTTTGAAGGAGTTAGCGGAAGTGGTTGATAGGGCTGAGATTACACCGGCTGACGTAAGTGAGGCTTTGATTAAGAATCGGAGGGATAAAGAGAGAGCTGTGAGGGAGCTTTTGGTTGATTTGAGAAGTAGAGTGGAGAGAAATGAGAAGAATGGGAAATCGAGGGTTCAAAATGTGAGCTTGGAAGAGCAAGAGAATAGAGCTTTCGACAGTCTTTACGCAGAAGAGAATGGAGGAGAAGAAGAAGAGATTGAGGATAACATTTGCAAAAGTAGTGATGATTGTTCTTAATTAGGTTTTCTAACGTTTCTATGTTCTACACAATGTGAAAGTTGTGTGACCTTTCTTATGTTTCTCCTTTTTTGGGTAGTTAACTTTTTGAAGTAAGCCAAAGTGAAGAAGAAGAAGGAGAGAAAATAGAAAAGAGGTAGAGAGTTGGTTAAAATAAGCAAGTGGTGGTGATTAAGATTTTTGTATGTGGCGATCGGGAAATGCAAAGAGATTCATTGGTTACCATTGGCATATGATTTGGTGTTACTATAAATTTATAATAGTTTCGTTACACTTTTGACATAGAATTCCATATTATTTTTTAACAATAGCATCCAATTCTTTTTAAAAAGAAAAACTTGTGTGTTTTTAGAGGGTACGGTTGTCTTTCATCTTCACCAACATTGGATAAGATCAATGCATTCCTTGTCAATTTTTAAAGTACAAAAAACAGGACAAATTGTTTAGCCTTAAGACCAAACACTGAAGTTGACATGTTTTGTTTGTTTACTGGATTTTCTTAGCATTGTGGACTTTCTAGACTCACCCGTTTGAAATTGTCATAATATGGTGTCGTCGCACTGTCTCTTATATATTTCTTACTTTATTCGCAATATAAACAACAAAGTCTATGCTTATGTCAATTGGTCAATCTGTCCATCGACTCTATTAATTGAGTTATGAGTGTATTGTGCATAGATTAATAAAAATAATACAGTGAGTATGTTATGGATAGATGTGGATCTCTCTCTCTAGTCACATTACCACAAAGAGAATAAAGAGTTGAAGTTTCCGAAAGAGATAAAACAACAAATGTATAATGTCGTGAAATAATAATTGTGTAGAAGAAAATATCAAAAAGGAAAGATTTTGATATTAATACCTTTTTATGGATTCGGTGAGAAATTAAAGAAAGATTTGATTAAGAAGTGAGTTGGAAGTGATGCATGTACATTATTAGGCTTTTGTCGGAAAACTATAAAAAAGACTTCTTAAGCCCATTTTAATATTCACTTTTTTACTTTCTTTCTTTTTTGCATTGCAATTTTCCATTGTAGTTTAAGATCTGACCCTACTTTGTATATGATTCGAATTATCCATTGTTTAAGATAAAACTAATAGAAATCAATTCGATTGTCCGGTGAGTAAACGGCTCTTCGCTAACAGAAAAACCTAACTTGAATAGCTTGAGTCAAAACAATCTAATTTTTAAATAGTTCCCAAAATTTTATCTTAAATTACTCGTAATTACACTAGCAATCCAAAGTTTATTTGTTTTAATAAAAACTATTTTGGGTCGTCAAAATGGCCCATAAAGCCTAATTAAGAAGACCCAATCAATTTAAAAGCCCAAATCAGTGTGACGTATAATATACACGTCACACGTCAATTCTCAGCGTCGTTAAAGTATGTTAACAACTCCGACAAGATTCGTTGCTCTAAGAATCCCATTCCGATCTTCCAATAAGATTCCGATCTCCATTGCTCCCTCTCCCAAAGTTTTTCCTCGGAAACCAGTTATCAGAGTTCCAGCAAGTCTCCGATTTGTAGCGACGATGTCGACCCCTGCCGCCGCCGTCAACGCCACCGTCACAGTCACCGATGCCGGCAGAGGATCGATCACTCACGTCATATTCGACATGGATGGTCTCCTTCTCGGTAACTTCCTTGTCTTCTTTGATCTCTTGCTTTTGGTTAATTTGTGTAACTGTCACTGTTGTTATTACAAGTTTTTTTTTTTTTGTTCTTGTTCCATGAGTTCTCTGTTTGTTGATTGGAAAATAAACTGACAAAAGTATAGTATGATAGGAGACTGAAACTGTTCTAAATTTGGAAACTTTAAGCATATGGTTTCTTATTGAAAGATCTGTCTCGTTGATCCTGAACTCTCTCCCAGTGAGCATAGCGTATGCTAAACTTGTCTACTGTTTGCAGACACGGAGAAGTTTTACACGGAGGTCCAGGAAAAGATACTTGCTAGATACAATAAAACATTTGATTGGTCTTTGAAAGCAAAGATGATGGGGAGAAAAGCCATAGAAGCTGCAAGGCTTTTCGTTGACGAAAGTGGAATCAGTGACTCTCTTTCTGCTGAAGATTTCATTGTAGAAAGAGAGTCAATGTTGCAAGACCTCTTCCCCACAAGTGACCTAATGCCAGGTACACAATCCGCATTGATTAGGCCATTCTTTCTTTTCATATATATATATATATATGTCTTTAAATTCTGTTTGTTTAGTTTCATTTGAATCAGCCTCTGATTTATTCTCTTTGAGTCACTAATCACTGAAAGAGACAAGCTCTTAGCTCTTCTACTTTTCGCTGTATCCAATATTCTTCCTCTAATGCAGGAGCTAGCCGGCTTCTTAGACATCTCCATGGGAAAGGAATTCCAATATGTATAGCCACAGGGTATCTCTTTCTGTATTAGCACATGCTCTTCTTATAGATCACTGAGAGTGCAAATGGCTTTTTCAGCTTCTTTTTATAAATTTATGGTTTATGGCATATGTTATCTGATTTAGCTACTTTTTAATGCAGTACACATACACGACATTTTGATCTTAAAACACAAAGACACCGTGAGCTTTTTTCGCTTATGCATCACGTAGTACGGGGGGATGACCCAGAGGTGAAGGAAGGGAAGCCCGCGCCAGACGGCTTTCTTGCTGCATCCAGGAGATTTGAGGTACAGATGGTCACTAAAACTGTACTTATCAAACTAAAGCACCAGCTATTAGCATGTGTTTCCACCTTTGAGAAGTTTGTAAACCAATGTTTTCCCTCTTCTTTGCGGATTTCATAGGACGGTCCTGTAGATCCACGCAAGGTTCTCGTGTTTGAAGATGCGCCTTCTGGAGTCCAGGCAGCTAAAAACGCCGGAATGTAAGTGGATTTCGTGTAACATTTTCCAAGTTCTCTTAGCTGATGAGCTATTAGTGGTTCAGTTCTGACTGGTGTGTGTGCAGGAATGTAATAATGGTACCGGATTCAAGGTTAGATAAGTCCTACTGCAATGTTGCAGACCAAGTTCTGGCCTCTCTGCTAGATTTCAAACCAGAGGAATGGGGCTTACCTTCCTTCCAGGATTCACACAACTAAAACAACAAAGCTTTCAGGGCAACGTTATCCTCAAGCTAACGATACTTGACTCGTTAACTTTGATTCTTTAAGCCTCTTACGCTATACGAGAAAGATTATTGCAAATTATAGATTCTTATTGGGGTAATTTAAAACAATATATTTATGTTCGTGATTTGTTTTCTTGATTCATGAATTTGTAATTGTTATCCAGACCGTTAAGTGTGACTTTGGTGAGAATGATATTAGAATGATTGTTGTGAGTGTGGGTTACATTCGAAGGTCATAGGCTTAGATTTTGCGGGATGTCGTTAACAGAACTTGAGGTCAACTTTATAGTCGGTAGCCAAGTTCATAAGCAAGTCTTTGCTACTATTATTGTAGAAACCGACATGATTGGTACATGACATTGAATGTTAAAATCAAAACCAATCACATATCTCTATTCTCTACCAAACCAAATTGCAACTTATCTCTTGTAAGAAACTTCAATGATTGCAACGGGCGAAAATATTGTCTCACTTTTTTATTTTATTTGTGTCGTCCGCAATTAACTTACTCACATAATCGGAATCCAAGTTAGCACTAATACAAAGTATGTCTTTATGTAGCAATGTTGCATCGTTTTCAAAGAAGTGTTATTCATTGCTTACTTTCGTAATGATGATTTTTTCCCACTCGTTTGTCGTTACTATTTACTATCAATGATTTATAAATCATCGTTAATGAAAATTTAGATCTATTTTAGTAATAGATTTGTTTGGTTTAGTACAAGGGATTGTGAAAAAGATAAATTTGATGATTAAAGAGGACGCAAAGTTTGGCGAGTCTTTACTCTATATAGAGATAGGGTCTAAGCATTCACATGCACTTATGAACCGTCCAACATCAACGTTAATAACGTGTGATTCGTATCAAAGTTTACATATATTTGGCAAACTTTAATTTATTATCTTGAAAACTATATGTTTCATTTTTGCCGTTTTGAGTAAAGAATCGTACACCCATCAATTTTCAGATATATATGAGCCAATCCATAATTAATCTGATTGATTAGAGAGAACGTTATAAACATCTTTAAGATCAACAGTATATTATTGGTTGACCAAAAAAAAATTATTTTGATGGTGAAAGTCACATAAATCAAGTATAAGTTCTTGTCAAATTTAAAGTAATCTCTACGAATAATAATATTGGATACATGAATCATAATTTGTGATGGTATAATATATGGTACCTTTCCCGTGCAAAAGAAATTGAGTCATTGAAGTGTTAAGCAATAGTTTGAAGTTTTTATATTGAATATTACAAAGTCAAAAGCCCTTAATTACATCATACACATCAAGTCATGAAATACATATAATATCACACATCAACTTGATCATTCATAAAGTCTTACGTTCCATCTTCTCTACAGGACAAGAGTCTCCCAAGATATATATACCCACTAATACCCAAATCCATAGACACAATCTCCCTCTATATATCCATTTCTCCAAACGAAAACAAAAAAAACATTAAGCCAAGAACCGCATATACGAACCAAGAACACATCATCGTTAGTTCTAATTATGAAGAAGGATACATGCAAGGAAGGATCATCAATCTCGAGAAACTCATCGGTGGGATACTATGATGAACGGATGCCAGAGGGTGTTCCGTTCGAGTGGGAGATGCAGCCAGGGACTCCCATTAATACTCAACCACGGGAGGTTGTTCCTCCATTAAGTCCTCCTCCAGCTATGCTCAGCCTCGGCCTCCCCAAGCCATCCATCTCCATCGAAGAGCCAAAGAACTTTGTGTTTCCAACGAAGCTGAAGCTGCGGAATTGGAAACATCTTCATTGCAAGAGATATTTTTCTAGATTGACTAACAAAATGGTTTTGTCTTCAATTTGTTTGTACCCTGATAAACGCTACATGTGGAAAAAATGAATCAAACGTATGGAAATGGGCCGGGGTCGGGCAAGATTTTTTTTATAATAATAACAATTTTTTAAAAAAGTTGAGGACTTATAGGCCTATTGACAAAGATTTTCTAGTAAAATTTTCTATCATAGGTTTTACCATCTAAACAGCTAGCGTTTGCTTTTATGTTGTTCTAAATCTGTTAACAGTGTTTTTAAAAAGTAAAAAAAAAATAGTTTATCAGTTAAACAAAGTGAACCAATTTCAAGTTAGCTGCGAATACTACTTAGTAGTACTACGATTATTGTTAATATCAGAAATAATTGTTTATCAAATAAAGAATGAAAGTTGTTAAAATCTCTGATCGTGTATTTTTTGTCAACGAAATGTTCGTATTAACTGAAACAGAAATGTCAAGTTATACGTCGTCTTCATTAACTCTGTCTCTGACCAATATGTGTCGAAATAATCATGTTCTGATTTGTTTGTCAGAAAATCAGCGGATCGGAACCTCTGTCCGGGGGAGAGGCTGCTTGGTTTATTTGATACTTTTATCATTTCCTTAATCATACCCCCTTCATTTTCTGAAACTATTTTCTTACATTTCTTTTGTTTCATAATTGACTGCAACTCTCCAAGTATTAGTATCAAATGTAAACTTTCATAAAATTAATTTTATTAATCGCTCCAGTACACAAAAACCTACTTTTAACGTGAAACAAACATCTTACTTAGTTACCACTACAATCATCTAACTAACCCTATTTACTAGTATTTGTTTTTGTTTTATTCTACAAGATTTTGAAAGTTTCTAGACATGACCAAACCGGATTCTAACAAAACCGACTAAACTAAACTCTTAACTCTTAAGTGAACTAAACCGACTAAACTAAAGTCTTGGACCATTCCCCTAAGTGCAACACAAATCGGCCACGATCTAAGCGAACGATGAGATATTAAATGACGAAAAGATGGACCTAACGACCAACGCCTCCTCCGAATCAATAGTTAATGCTTACCCAACTCTTTTCCTTATTTTACCATCTCTCTCTGTTTGCATTGTTTATATATAATATGATCGGAGCCAAAAGGTAGAGAACTATCACTTCGGCTAATTGTGATGAAGAGTGTTTTAAATCATTAGTTTTTGAGGTTTTCAGATTCGTTTCATACATTGAACTCACTGGTTCTTTGTCAAAAGAAACTATCATAAAAAAGATTCAGAAATAGCGTTTCCTTCAACAGCTTCTCAAATGGTAAGTGGATTATTCTCTATCAAACTTGTAATTACAAAAAAAAACTTTTAACAACGTTTAATAACTTTCAAAAACTTCACAAATTAATGTTTTAATTTTTTAAAAAACTTCTCAAATGTAAGGGTGAGGCATAGATAGTTTATACTTGTAATCATAATTTAGTTTTTAACAATTCTAAGTTCTAACTGTTAGAGATTGTACACTCTAATTCTGATTTATCGTAATTTTGATAAATCCTGAATTCTAACTGTAAAACCCTAATATAGCGGATTTTAGACGTGAGAAATGGTGATTATAAATTGAGTTAGGTTTCAACAAGAAATTAGATGCTTAGTTTTGACTTATATATTCAATTATTTTTGTTGTGTATAGGCAGAAGAAGAAATGAGAAAGCACCTTGTGCTGGCCAAACCTTTTTCGTTGGAAGATGAAAAAGATTCTGAACACACTGCTTCGAATGTCATCCGCAAGATCCTCAGCCTCTTTAAGACCGTACGCCCAGGATCTGATCTCACCAATTTTCAGGTGACTTTTGTTGAAATAAATCTACTGTTGTGTTAGAACGACTATTTGCGTGTTTTGTTTTTCCTAACCAAACATATTGATTTGAGTTTTTTTTTTTAAAAGACAGAAAAAACAAACATTAATTTCTTTTGTTATTTTATTTTATTTGTGAAGAACAAAAGATGAAGTTCGTCTTAGGATTTATGATATCAAGTGTTCTTAATATTTTTTAGTATGTAAAATTATCAGTGAATTGTGAATATTTTGCATGAAATAGAAACTGATACGATACATATAATTAAGAAGAATCTTACTATATATGATTTATTAGTAAAAATTCCAACAGTTTATAAAGTTATGCTAGCATGTTGCATAGGTTTCAAAATTCATGTTAACTACCCATAAGATATCAGTTACATGTATTATAGTATTGATGTTTTGTATTAATGCTAAAAATATTTGGCTCTTGTGTTTGTTAGTAGCTTAGTATTAATTAGTAGTGTTATCTCCGTAGGTAGGTACACTATACTATGCATGAAAGTGAACTGTGAACCCTCCAACTATTACTTCTCTAGATAGAGTATTAAATAACTCGAAAAAACCTTTTTTCATTTTATACAAACACCCATTTATTTATATTTTTGAAATCTATGAGAGGTATTAACTACGTACTGTTTAAGTAGTAAAATTAATCATACCATGTGCAACTAAGTTTTTTGGGTAAATTATACACCACTTGTAACTTATACAGATGGTATAATCAAACTCTATAAAACAGTTGAACATTTATATTTCGTACAAATCAAGTCATTTTCCAATTAATTTATTTAGATTATGATGTTTAGCTTAATTATTTTTCTTCGATCGTAAAGCTGCCACCTCAGCTGAACCTACCAAGATCACAACTCCAATGTTACGGCGAGATGGTCTACAGCTTCGTCGGTCAGGATCTGCTTGGGGAATGCAGCCGCCGTGATCTTCCCATTGAACGGCTCAAATCAGTGGTGACGTGGAACATCTCCACACTCCGTCCGGTGGTCTTTGGCATGTCTCCGTACAACTCCGTTCTCGGCGAGACTCACCACGTATCGAACGGTCACATCAACGTCATCGCCGAACAAGTATAATCATTTGTAATATAATCATTATTTAGTCATTACAACTATAAACGAAACATAGACTGATATATATACATCGTTAACTCTTAGGTAGTGCATCATCCTCCGGTTTCCGCTCTTCATGCGACTCACGAACAAGAAAATATCGACGTGACATGGTGTCAATATTTCACTCCTAAATTTCGTGGTATGTTTTTTTTTATCATTTTAGTTTTGTAGTTAAATTGTTCTGCTACATCCCAAATTATCTCAAAACCAAGTCTTTTTGTTGTTGTTGTCAAACCTCAAAACCAAGTCTAGTTTTGAGTAATCCGTCCAAGAACGAACACCAATTCGAATATGCATCCGGTTTACACTTTCAAACCGAAGCATCTCGTCTTTGTTCAAAGTTCAAACATATCTAATTTCTGCATGTACTCATTTAATGGTCCATAAGGTACTCACGTGGACGTTGAGGTAAAGGGTAAAAGGGTAATGAAGCTTCTGAATCATATAGAGACTTATGAGATGGACCAACCGAGACTAATAATGAGATTCTTACCGGCGCCGGGAGCTTACTGGGCCGGAAAAGTGAAAATAAAGTGTCCGGAGACTGATCTCGAAGCTGAGTTACATTTGATCTCCGATTCATTCATTGAAAGATTCAGAGGCAACAACAACAGATCAATAAAAGGAAAGATCTTTGAATCTTCCTCTGGTAATCAGCTCTACAACATTTTTGGCCATTGGGACAGGTAAAAAACATAGTCGTTATTACAGCTCTTAAAAACCATCATTAGCTTTGAATGATGTGATACGCCTCCCATAAATATGTTTCAGAACGGTAATGGCGAAAAATATAAAGACTGGTGAGCTCGAGGTCATTTACAATGCCAAGGAGAATATCACAGGACTCAAACCTCCAACAGTCAAGAACCTGGAGGAGGTAACGGAGAGCGAGTCGACAATGGTGTGGAGTGAAGTAAGTGAAGGAATACTGAAGAAAGATTGGGAAAGAGCAAGAGAAGCTAAGATAGTTGTGGAGGAGAAGCAGAGAGCGTCTTTAAAACAGAGAGAGGCTTCTGGTGAGTCATGGGTTCCCAAACATTTCTTAGTGGTCAAAGACGGTAAAGACTGGGATTGTTCACCGCTACAGCCTACGGTTCCTCCGGCGCCACTCGTCATCACATAGGAGCAAGGACGAATCATTCACCGGTTTCAAGATTCCAAAACTCTATGTTGATAATTATAGGTTTTGAAATTATAAATAAATAGAAAAATAGGTTGATACTTGATAATGACATATCCGTCAATAAGTATTAAAGATGAATGATGTTTTTTGTCAATTCATTTGAGGTTGAATGTGTGAGTGATACGTCAGGCTTTTGAGAAAAAGAGTTCTTAAATACTATATGTCTATATGAGATTTTTCACCTATGTAATAACAGAAAATATTTTGTTTTTCCTCTACAAAATTATTTATAATCCATTAAATTTGAAAATGAAGATTCAATCTACTTCTCTGTTATTCGATGGTGAATTTGCATGTATTAAAATAATCTGTGTTAAAATAATAAATCAATTTCATCTCCATAATAATTTAATAATAGTTAAGCATTAGGGCAACCTTATTTAAAAGCATTAAGCGAGCCTTAAATGACGAAAACATGGATCTAACGAGTAACGACTAACGCCCCTCCGATCGAATCAATAGTTAATGCTAACCCAACTCTCTATTTTGATATCCTATCTATCTTTCTAGCTAGCTATATAGATGGAGCAAAAAGATTGATACTACTAGTAATTGTCACTATATGTACTACTTAGTACGTAAGTCATAGCTCCTTGGCTCTTTTCTTAAAAATAATTTCTTTTCCAAAAGTAACAACCTCAAATGGTAATTACTTAGTGTGAGTCATTGACTTTTTGGTAAAGAAGTGAATCATACACGTAGATTAAATTTACAGATCTAATATTTTTGGTTGTGTATAGGCAGAAGAAGAGAAAATGAGAAGGCAACTTGTGCTGGCCAAACCTTTTTCTCTGGAAGATGAGAAAGATTCTGAGCTCACAGCTTCAAGTGTCATCCGCAAGATCCTCAGTCTCATTAAGACCGTACGTCCAGGATCTGATCTCACCAATTTTCAGGTGTAATTTCTTAAAATCCTTGTCTAATTTTTGTTATATATTACAGAACGGACAACCATTGTGTATATTTTTTCTATACAATCATTGAATTTTTTTGGTGAAGAAAAGTTTTTTTTTAAGGATAATTGCCCTCTTTTTTTTTTAGTGTTTTCTTTACATATCAAATAATACTGTGCATGAAATACAAAAAGATAAAATCTATATGGATCAAACAGTTTAGTAATTCCTAACTATGTTATATATATTTTCCGTACAAATCACGTCATTGTCCATAAATTCATAATATGTATTCTGTTATTAACTATTCTTTAACAAAAAAAAGAGTTATTAATTATTATAACTATTGAATGTAAAGCTGCCACCTCAGCTGATCCTACCAAGATCACGACTCCAATGTTATGGGGAGATGATCTACAGCTTCGGCGGTCAGGATCTACTGGGCGAATGCAGCCGCCGTAACATTCCCATCGAACGGCTCAAATCGGTGGTGACGTGGAACATCTCCACACTCCGTCCCGTGGTCGTTGGCATGTCTCCGTACAACCCCATTCTCGGCGAGACTCATCACGTCTCCAACGGCTACATCAACGTCCTCACCGAACAAGTAAAATAATTTCATTTTATAAAAAGAAACAAAAAAAAATTTATAGGAAAAGCTCAACTGAAATTCACAATCTATGTAGATATTTTATTAATACACATGAGTTTTTTTTTTTAAAAAAAACAATACGAAAATATAAAATTTAGCTCAGTTTACACATTTTTTTTAACTCATGAAAGTATTAAGTATTCACTAGTGTTGTGGGTTGTAGATAGTGATCCGTCAAACAATTTAGGTATTATATACAATTTTCAGGTAATGCATCATCCTCCGGTGTCCGCACTTCATGCGACTCACGAACAAGAAAATATCGACGTCACATGGTGTCAATATTTCACTCCCAAATTTCGTGGTATGTCTTTTTTTTTTTCATTTTAATGTAGCAGTCAAATTGTTTTTGCTACATCCAAATGATCTCAAAAGTCAAAACTGAAGTCTAATTTTTGAATAATTCGTCCAATAACGAACAGAACCATCCATTACTTTGACCATGCGTCCGGTTTACTCTAAAACCGAACCATCTCGTCTTGTTTCCAACATCTAATTTGTCCTCATTTAATGGCTCATAAGGTGCGTACGTGGATGTTGAGGTAAATGGTAAAAGGATAATGAAGCTTCTGCATCATAAAGAGACTTATGAGATGGACCAACCGAGACTAATTATGAAATTCTTACCGGCGCCGGGAGCTCATTGGGCCGGAAAAGTCAAGATAAAGTGTCCTGAGACTGATCTCGAAGCTGAGTTACATTTGATCTCCGACTCATTCATTGAAAGATTCAGAGGCAACAACAACAGATCAATCAAAGGAAAGATCTTTGAATCTTCCTCTGGTAATCAGCTCTACAACATCTTTGGCCATTGGGACAGGTAAAGAAACTTGGAACCATAACGTCATTACAGCTCTTGAAAACATGAAAAGCTTTGAATGATGTCATTAACATATCCATGATGTTTCAGAACGGTAATGGCAAAAAATCTGAAGACTGGTGGGCTCGAGGTTATCTACAATGCCAATGAGAATATCACAGGACTCAAACCTCCAACTGTCAAGAATCTGCAGGAGGTAATGGAGAGCGAGTCGACAATAGTGTGGAGTGAAGTAAGTGAAGGAATACTGAAGAAAGATTGGGAAAGAGCAAGAGAAGCTAAGATACTTGTGGAGGAGAAGCAGAGAGAGGCTCTGAAACAGAGAGAGGCTTCTGGTGAGTCATGGGTTCCCAAACATTTCTCAGTAGTCAAAGACGGTAAAGACTGGCACTGCTCACCGCTACAGCCCACGGTTCCTCGGGCTCCACTCGTCATCACAGAGAAATAAACCACTTTCAAGATTTCAACACTCTTTGTTGATGATAGCTTAAGTTATTACAATTCCATGTAACATAAACCAATTAATAACGACCAAACCAACAGGGAAATCACAAAAATGAAACTCTTATAACCAAAAATTTCTGCTCTAATTGCATATAACCAGGCTTTTAGTTTCATCAAGAAACATCAAAATCCAAGAATAATTTCAGTTTCTTCAGAAAATTTACAGTATCTAAAATATCCATCTCTGAGACATATTTGGAACACAATTAGGTCCAAGAATGTGTGTGTTTGGTTCAAGAATCCTCTCTCAGACAGCTGTGTTTGTGTAGTTTGGGAAGAGGTTGACCAATGTGTCGAGAGTATCAGGATGGAACTTTCTTGCAAATAGATAGCAAGGCCGTTTAATCCCGTTCCATGTACAAGGCCAATGCAGCTCATCTCCATGCTTCAAAAGCACAAGTAAAAATATTAAAGTGAGAGAAAAAGAATAGAGGCTGCAAGGGAGAGTCACAAGAGCATACCTTCCCCACACTGGTGACATGTACACTCATGTCCTCGGACTGCACAAGCGAGAAAAGAGAAAAGTATAATAAGATGTAGATTGTGACATTTTTCGAAAAGACTGCGTTTTGAAACATACTGTGACATTTTTCATAAATTCTAATGAAATCTCGTTTCCTCCGTATGTCTTTGGATGCCACCTTCGTTCAGACCAATCAACAAACGTCACTGACCAATTTGAGATCCCCATGGGATCAATCATCTGAAAGAAGAGCCGACAAATAAACACTTTTCAGCATCAAGAGGCTTAAAAGATTGTAAAAGATGGGGTGTGAAGAAATAGACTCACATTGAAGAATGTTGGCAAGTAATGTTCATCGGCAATGCAGTTCTTGTCGGCCTCTATTCCAGGCTGAAATTTATAGAAACTTAATGTCAGAATCAGAACTCAAAAGGAAGAGAACTTAAAACTGATCCGAGATAAAAAGATATGAAAACCAAAAATGTTCAGCTGCAGGATAAACTTACTCCACAATACTCGCGGAATTTTGAGTAGTAAAGACCATCGGCCATCACTATAATCGCGTGTTGTCGCTTCATTGTGAACCACTGGCAAGAAGAACAGAGAACAATTACACAACAAAAGGTGCCAAGAACTCAAGTTTGTTTTATTTTATGGCAGTAGCAGCATACTGATTAAAAGATGCTCTTAGAGATTAAAGCTTGTCTTTACCTGAGCACCCTTTCTAAAATCTTCCTTGGCGATTTCTGGTAACATGTGTTCCATATGTCTACCGGTTCCATGTGGACCCGGATCCACAAAACTTGAGAAACAGAGAGATAGTTGAGCTTGGGTCAGTGAGTATTACTGGAGAAGTCAAATTTTTGTTTTTGTTTTGAGAGAGTAATGTACCTCTCAATGAAGCTAACGTTGGAGTACAACAAATATCTATAAGTGTAGTCAAAAGTATGCAACGGAATACAACTGCACACAAAATAATGATGTGATTTGGTTAGTGCAGAAAACCTTAAGTAGGACATTTAAGCAACATTTAAATCATTAGTCATTACCTCTCTGAAACAAGAACAAAGTGTTGGTTGTCAGGATCTTCAAGAGCGCTAACCAGTAACCGCTTCTCAGCATCAACCATAGAAATCCTTCCCCAAGTAACCTCATCACTGTGAATCTCTCGATCAGAAAAGTGACGGCTGATGTGAACTGGTCGTTCCTTTGACGGGTGGATATATATCGAGAATTTCCCTTCATGACCCTTCACAAAATCAAAAACCCTCAATAAATCAATTAAATGTATAGCTAAAACTTGTACATCGCATCAATGTGTGTCTTACCTTGAAAAATTCATCCCAGAGCTTCTCAAATGGCAAAGTACCGGGAGTCAAGAACAAGAAAGCGATTTTGGAGTTATTGGTTATGAAGGGAGGCGTTCTTAGTATGTCTCTAACCACTGCTCGAGCTGCTATCTCCTCATCAGTGAATTTCCTGACATGAACAGGTAGCCACTTAGAGAGAGCATCCTCACAGCCTCTGGTGCTATAGAGGCCGTGACACGAGGAGCTCTTGCCATGTTTTGGATACATGTGAGTACAGATTAGAAGCATGCTGGTCACTGAGACTGTCAAAACAACCCATAAGGGCTTCTTCAGAGATGTGTGGTGACGTGGCCCTTGCAAAATCTTCTGCGTCTCACCCATTGAAACCAATCTAACCACCTCCCCTCTTCTCCTTTCTAATTGATAGGCATACAAAAATTGAATCTTTTTTCACCTACTCCTTTTAGATTGGCATTGCCTGATGAAGAACAAAGACTCTCTCCGAGATTAGAGATTCCGGAAAACACGGAGAGATTAAGTAATGTTTCAAACTAATCTTAAGAAGAAAACTGCTTCAGACAGAAGCAATAAGCAAAATGCACGTTGTTCCCGTGATACGGGCAGTGCAGGACATTCCTCAGAAAACACTCTTTAGCACACGGACAAGCTTAACAAGTCTAATAAGTCTCGTGATTTATTCTCCGACCAAACAAAAATCAAAAGCTACAAATCCCAGATTCAACCCTCCAGCAACAAAAAGACACTGTAATGACTAACGAGCATTCTCAGTCAAAAAGAGTCAAATAAAAGTTTACCTCGAGCTGAATCGAAACGGTAGAGAATGCAGAAAGACAGAATCTTTGTCCGAACCCAGATCTCAAAAAAGTATAATTTGATCCTCCTTGTCTTTAAGATCTAGGGCAAAGAAAAAAAAAAAAAAAAAAA
>Ga0041059_1001149_pt1 | contig 21166 bp, 12 predicted proteins | sample AraColnosormetaG_FD_56232 | JGI IMG/M metagenome (GOLD analysis project Ga0041059, IMG submission 56232) | Arabidopsis roots microbial communities from North Carolina, USA - Col MF nosort | ecosystem: Host-associated > Plants > Roots > Unclassified | place: USA: North Carolina | collected... | reverse complement strand
AATTAACAACTATAACGTAAAAAAAAATTTGAAAAAAAAAGAAAAAAAAAAAGATAGAAGAAACCTAGAAATAAAATGAGTTGAAATCTTTCTTCAATTTTTTGAAAACCCTTAATTAACAATTAAGAGTTTTTTTCTTAGAGACAGATTTTCCTTTTTCCTCCAAGTTTTTGTTGCACAATTAATAATTACACAATCAAATCTATAGTATTTTTTTAATTAGATCTTAATTTTGTACAGCCTAAAATAAAGTACCATCGAGAAACTAATTAAAAGTTTCCTTTTTTTTTGGTCTCTACCATCGAGACATTAATTAAGGAAATCTACATTAGATATTGGAAATCGAATCGAATCGTAGGAGCGTAGATCTTCACGCCTCGCGATTAACAACGACGCGTCGCGTTTGCTTGTTCCCGTAGGCACCAAGGCATCTATATAAACATATTGAGTTCACAATGTTTCACCCTCAATTCGACAATACTTCTTCTTCGTGTGTTCTCTCTCTCGGAAAAAACCCTAGTTTCTTGCCGAATCAAGGCAAAGTCACGATGAAGCAAGCTTCTTCTTCTTCTTCGTCACGTAATTCAACAAGTTTAACAAATAGACTTAAAACCATCTTCAAGAAAGCTGAAGAGCTTTCGATTCTCTGTGCTATTGAGGTTTGCGTCATCTATTACGGACCAGACGGTGAACTGAGAACATGGCCTAAGGAGAGAGAGACAGTGAAAGACATGGCTTTGAGGTATAAAGAGGCCAGAAAACGCAAGAAGAGCCGCAATCTTCATGAGTTCCTCGAGAAGGAGAAGGACAAGGACAAGGGGAAGACGAATTTGAAGAAGAATTGGTATCCAAACTTTGATCATTACTCTCCTCAACAACTCTCTCAATTGATTCAGTCCTTAGAACGGACTCTTTCTACTCTGCAAGAAAGGCTTCGTATTGTTGAGGCGCAGAAACTACAGAACACAAACTTGGTGCATCAGAGTTTAACACCATCGTATCTGAACCAGACCCAACACTTGAATCCTAGCAAGTTCTCGCTGTTTATGTACAACCATGGAGATGCTACTCTCTCACAACTCCCACTGTCTGCTCCACACTCCAATCAACTCATCAATTACCAGAATCACTTGATGCAGCATGGTTTTGGTCAGAACATGTGTTCGGACAACATCACCAACAACAACTTTGAACATCCTGGCGTGTCAAACACACAAGACTACTCACCGTTACTTTCGGTACAAGCATCTGCAGTGAATAACTACGGGTTGAATAATCACTTGATGCAGCAACAGGATCAGCTTCATGGTTTTGATCAGAACATGTGTATGGTGAGTGAAATCATCAACAACAACAACGGTCTACAACATCCTAATCTCTCAAACACGGTTCCACATGAATTCTCTTCTGATTTCAACCAGAACCCTTATGGTAATGCGGTCGGTAACATTAGCTTCTCTCAAGACATGTTTTCAAGCTATGATGCGAGCAGTCTGCTACAGACATCTTCTCTGCCACCTCTCCACAACATTCCTAGCAGTTATTGTTTTCCTGGCAACTCAAGACTTCTCTGATAACAAAATCTGTCCAAAAGAATTTGTTTTTTTGAAGCTTCATTAAGAGTCAGTCAATAGTTAAGTAGCAAGCGGATCGGAGAGAGATTGAAGCTGTTTCTGCTTCCGATTTCTTCTGTTACTGTTTTTTTTAATATTTTATAGTGTCATTATAACTGCAAAACAAATCCATTTGTTTTTTTTTTTTNTTAAGAAAACAAATCCATTTGTGGAGATTTTGTTTTTACTTTTAAGTTGATACTTTTTTCAGTTAGTATTGACATATATATATGAACTTCCATAAAAAATCTTTCACAAAAACTTGCATGAAACAAATTATAATCTTAAAACCTTAATTCTTGCAACTTAGTATCCTTCTTGTCTGAATCAACTAATATATACAAGGAGATGGAGAGTGGATCTGAGTTCGTGAAGCCTCTAGACTTTTTGCAGAAGAAGAATCTCTGTGTAGTTTCTGAGTAATGGTATGAGGAAGAAGATAAAGATTGAGCTGATTGAATATCTGCAATTAAACTAGCCCTTGTGTTTTATCAAGAAAGTCGATATCACATTGCTCCAGCACTCCCCACTATTATCCAATTCTACAACAGCAACAACAATCCCAGCGAGTACCCAACAAACGATACGCAAAACCCACGAACCTTATCGCCGGAAGACCTCCGATTCTGTCGAGAGAGGAACACCACCGCGTAAAATAACCGGGAATTTGGTACGATTTTGTTTTTTATTTGATTTGGTTCGCCACAAGGTTAATTTGGTCTCAAAACTCAATCCTTTCACCAGGTTTTTATGGCCCGGCCCAATATTAATTTTTAAAGTCCATTTATTTGCAATAAGGCCTATTAGTAATACCCAATAAGCCGAAGATGCAGACGAAGACGATCATTATTGAGAGACATGTATGACGCGTTAAATTTACTTCAGTTTGTGTTTTTGAGATTGTGGTTGGTTAATGGTTACTGCTCAAGAACAAGAAACATAACATGGTGTGGTGTCAGATTTATCATTTTATGTTTCCTTCTTGCTACTAAGATTATATTACTTTTTGTTAAAGATTATAAGGATTATTACGTTATCACCCTGATTGAATAATCCAAGTTTTAGTTGACAAAACAAAAGGAAGAAGAATAATTCCAAGTTTTATGCAATATAGCTTAAATTTTTTGTTCCTCTCAAAATTCGATTATCAAGTTACAAAAAAATGTAATATTTTGCGGATCATCCAAAATAATGAGTAGAATTTTGTGATGTATTGATCTATTTCTTTGGCCAAAAACAAAAGAACATTGGAAAGAGACAGAGAAAGTGGCAAGCTGGTTGTCTTAGCTGTTCTTGATTCCCTCTAAGCAAAAGTATAAAGCTCACGAATGAATGAATAATGTTATAATACCAATAACTTATCTGGTTCTGTGTTATGTAAATTATTATTTTAATCGATAGTTGTTAGTGTTCTTGTAGTGATGGATTCGCCGCGTGGACTCTTATTATTCTCCCATGATGAGTCTCGACTCTCGTTGACCTCATCCCCACGTACGAGTATTTTTTTTATATCTACTATGGAGTATTAATTATTGTTGAAAATTTCGACAAATTAAAACTAGTTACAATAAACAATAGCCGGAACTTCTTCATTGTCACGAAATTTACAAGTTAAGTAGGCAATCCCATTTTTTTTTTCGTTGATCAACGTCAACCATAATTGTGTTTTCGCATTCAACAAAAAAAAAATTGTGTTTTGAATAAATTACACAAAAGTATAATCATTTGAAACAATAAATAAAGAATATGATTTATGTTATATTTATAAAAAACTGCCCATATATAATAGTATTTTGTAAATGAATTACTATATCATTTTGATACTTGAAATAAAACAGTTATAGTAGTTTGTAAAGTATAGTACTGTTGTAAATAATAAACGATATTTGAAATTTAGCTATGCAATTTGCTTGTATGTGTATATATACACACATTCTATTTGTATAGATGGCCAACAGAAATCATTAACTTTATTCCCCAAATTATTGACAATAATAGAAAGCAAATATATAAGATTAAAAAAACTTTGCACTATAAGAAACACATGAACACATGGTCACCACTACAGCATACAAAAGTTGAGATCATCAAAAGCTATGCTTATTACATTTTCATCTAATTAAGCACTGCTAAAAAAATCTACGAGACACATTAATCGGTTAAGTTTGCCTTTTAAAAGGAAGAAAGAAAGAAAAAAACCACCGATGATGATGAATCTCTAAATAATCCCAATTATAGTATCCAATTGCACCGATTGATATCCTTGTGCTAGAACACACAAAACGATCCAAGATCATCTTTTTGACGATCTAGAAAAGAAGATACTTAGTTCTTGACCGATAATCCCACGTGGGTCAACGAGATGGAAAGATTCCGAATCAAACGAACCAAAAACTCGTTTGAAACTCGCTCTTAAGTACATCATATGATCACTTTTCTCTCGGTTTATCTCTTCTCCGTTAACAACTCCGGCTCCTTCAGCCACCGGAGTAAGCACCTTCAACGCAGCTAGCTCAGACTTCGAAGGCTCTCGTTTGATGGCGAATCCAACTTTCCGACCGTTGCAATACATGTTCCATAAAGGTGTTGTAAGAAGTGAAGAGGAAGAATCTTCATGTGAATCATATCCGTCGTTATTGTTTGATTCGAGAGCGATCCTGAGCACGCCTCCTTGCATTTCGCGGGCTAATACCTCGGTAGGGACAGTGAGCTCTAAGAGGACAATGATTGGGTTTAGGGTTTTGGAGTTTGTTGCTTGGATGCAGAAGTTTACTTTGCCACGACGGAAACCGAATATGGTTCCGGTAAAAGTGGAGTTTGTGGCGGTTGAGGAGGCGGAAGAGGTTCTTGGTTTAATTTGGCGGTGAGATAATTTGTCTTCTTGACTATCATTTGGATCGACGATTGTGCAGTAACAAGATGGGATGAGAAGTTGGGCGATGGTGCGAAGGAGCCGCCATGAACGAACTTGTTTATGGCAGTCTACGGCTACCGTTGCGCTTGTGGTGGTTGAAGCTAGGCGGCGACGGTAAGGGTTTGTGGGGAAGGCGGACATGGTTTTTTTTTGGGAGTTGTACGAATGGGATGAGAATTTTATGTGTGTTAGGGTTTAGGTGGCATGGATGTATATATAGAAAATGGGCATGACAATAAAATGATATGAACTTGTGTTGTTGTTTTCTCCTTACTTCAAATTTTTTTATACAAATCAAAAGCAACCTCAATTGATTCTAAAATATTATAAATTATACTATATCTAAAATGATTTATGTGAATAAAATTTAATTATTACATAATAGAAAACAAATCAATCCATTATAAAACTAAAAACTGTTTGTGCAGTAATAATCGATGTATCACACGTTAAAAGGATTATTGTACGCGGAATCGCGGATACTTAATTAAAAATTAATGCGTTACAAAACTAAAAATTTCTTTTATATATGGTTTGAACTTTGAACTGTTTCTACATGATATTTTAGTTTTAACTGTTAAAATTTGGTTTACATGTAAATAATTGAATTGGAAAGTATATGGATTTTATGTAAGAAAAGAAAAGTTATTGTTGGTTAGTATTTCAGAAATGTTGGTTTTTACATGATCTATGCCCAATTTTCCTCTATTAATGTATTCATGTAAATCGTTTAATGGCTAGAAAAGAATGACACGGTGATTTAGAGAATTTCCGTACAATCATAGTGAACGTGTGAGTCCATATCATTGAATCATAATTCGTTATTTTACCTTATATATTATTAAGTTATCATTGATATGTTTAATGATTATGCTCGTGCATAGATAAAAGACCTTGACGCTAAACAACTCTCAAACTCCTATTATTAACTCACAACAATTAGACAACATTGATTAAATTCATGATGTAGTTTATTACGTTTTCTTTTTATGATAAAATTTTTTGAATCATTTAACTCTCTTTTAATAAGCCAACCCTAAATGGACAAACAAAGCAAATAAATAAACGACAAAGTCAAATCAGCCATCTATTCGAGCATCGACAATGATTGATCATAGGGCATGAACTTGTTACCCATTTTGTGGCCCATCATTGGCCCAATATATTCCTCATGTTCCCACTGAAATGTGATCAATAAAAGAGTTTTACTAAATTAACACAACCTAGATTACAAAAAAAGAAAAGAAAAAAAAGGAATCAATAGGATCACAAAACTAAAGAAGTTATTAATGATTTTTTAAGCACAACAAATAATAGTAGACGGTAGTTTATAAAATTCCCGGATCTAAGACTAGTAAATTAGTAGGACACAACGGATATTTTCTATTTTACACAGTATAAAGCTTATAGAATCAAAATAAAGTTACGTCAAATCAGTGTCTATACATTAAAAATAAAATCAAAATAAAACTAGGATTACCAAGTTTTTAGTCGTGGGTCTTCTATCATGTAAGATATTATTCACCTGACAGTTGACACGTTTATTTTGTTTCTAACTTTTTAAGTTTTACTGTTCCATCTTTTGTTTCAATAATTTATTTCCGCGTTGTAACCCTTTTTTTGCATATTTCTTTTGCGAAAAAACGATAGAACTCATAGAGGGTGGAGAATACGTTGTCGTTTTGCGCTTTAATATTTAAATTTTCTGCTAGCTTGGTTCTTTCCACTTAAAAGCATTATACACTTTTTCTAATTTGGATTTTACAAAAAGAAATGACAACACAATATATCATTGTCCCATTTCTCGCAATATACAACATCCTATTTTGTATTTTTTTGTCCTTCTCATTTTGGTAATTTCTCGTTTGTTCTTTTCTTTTAAGATGACGCCATCAAATTACTAAGAAACAACGACGCAATTAACAACTCAATAAACACGCCCAATTAAACAACATTAGTATCAAGACACTTTGTCATCAGTCTTCGACTACAATTTACACAATACATAGTAAAGAGGTTTTCTAAGTGGAGGGATCTTCATTTCTTTTTTGATTAAAAGATATTTCCTAACATGAATTTATACATAGTGAAGAGGTTATAGAAAACAGGGAACAGGTTTAAAGAAAAATATCTTCATTTCTTTGCTCCCTTTAAATTGCACATGCCTAGAACACGAGAAGCTGTGTTTGTCGGACTAAAATAAATAATATCAAGGGGACTAAAAAGATCTTAATAACTTTACATAAAAATTAATTATGTGTCTAGATGTCTTGTTTAAATAGTTTACACAAAAATTAGAACACATCTTAGGTGTTTAGATATTGAATCTATCTATATTACACAAAAAATAAAAAAATAAAAAATTTAAGAAAAAAAGACAAAACATTTTTTTCAAAATAAGTGTTTAAAATTTAATTATGTGTAAACTATATTAAACCTAAAACACCTCTTAGGGTTTGGATGTTGTATCTAACTAGTTTACACAAAAATTAAAAAATTTAATATTGTTTTTTAAAAAAAAACTTTATAAAAAACTAAGTGTTAAAACTTTAATTATGTATAAACCAAATTAAACATAAAACACCTCTTAGGAGTTTGAATGATGTATCTAATTAGTTTACACAAAAAAAAAAATTAATCCTTAAAAAAACTATATGAAACCTCAAACACCTCTTAGGAGTTTGGATGATGCATCTAACTATTTTACACAAAATTAAAATTTTAATAATTTAAAAAAAAAAGACAAAATAATTTTTGAAATAATTTAATTATGTGTAAACCAATTAAACCTAGAATACCACTTAGGGGTTTAGATGATGTATCTAACTATTTTACACAAAAAATTATTTTACACAAAAAATAAAAAAATTAACATTTAAAAAAATAAAATAAAAATGAAAACTTTTAAAAAAACAAAGTGCTAAAAAATTAATTATGTGTAAACCAATTAAACCTAGAACACCTCTTACGGATTTGGATGATGTATCTAACTAGTTTACACAAACATTAAAAATTTAACACTTAAAAGAAAAATAATAAAATAATTAAAACCTGTAACAAAAACAAGTGCTAAAAACTTTAATTATGTACAAAACAAATTAAATCTAGAACACCTCTTAGGGGTTTGGATGTTGTGTCTAAATAGTTTACACAAAAATTAAAAATTTAACACTTCAAAAAAAAAAGATAAAACCTTTAACAAAACTAATTGCTAAGAATTTAATTATGTGAAAACCATATTAAACCTAGAACATCTCTTACGGATTTGGATGATGTGTCTAAATAGTTTACACAAAAATTAAAATTCTAACACTTAAAAAAAAAGAAAAAAAAAAGAAGATAAACCTTAAGAAAAATAAAGTGCTAAAAATTTAATTATGTGTAAACCAAAACTAAACCTAGAACATCTCTTAAGGGTTTGGATGATGTGTCTAACTAGTTTACACAAAAATTAAAAATTTAACACTTCAAAAAAAATGATAAAAAAAAAAATTCTTGTTTTTTTCTGAAAAAAATCAATTATTAAAAATGGTAAATTAAGAAAGCAATACCTCATACAGAAGCTTGTGATATGGTCGAAAAACTCGGCCTCCTTGAGCCCATCCAGCTTCTTTACCTTATCCAAAGCAAAAACTAGTCCTCCTTGAGCCCAGCCAAAAACTACAACATATTAAAAAGATTGCACATATGTTAAGTGACTATTACCATATCCAAATTCATAACCTTTTAACTTCTCCCATCAATCTATTGCCTATTTGGTCTAAGAAGCCTGAAATTAGAAAAGCAAATAAACCAAGGACAAAGAAGAGAGAAGAATCTGTACCACCAACGATGATGATGGTAGCACCAAGAAAGAGAATCTCAGTTCTGTAATTTGTACACTACTAATGGCAATCTCTGTCTTTGCTTCTCTATATTCGCATACCCATAACTACAAATTCCGAACCCTAAAGTTATAAATCAACCGCAGAACAAGTACCAGAAGCAATACAAAGAGAAAAGACGCTCTTATACCTATAAGAAGAAGAAGAAGAAGAAGAGGATGCGAGATCGTTGGATCAGTCCATGGTTTCCAAAACGCCATCTTTTTCGAAAAAGAGCGTTTTGGCTTCTTCGGCTTATGTATGTATTAGCCTTCGACTTGAGTATTTATAAGCAAAAGGCTCTTCGACTAAAAGAAAAGGAAACTTCCGATTATTTCCTTTTTTCTTCAACCGTTGTTTCCTTTTTCTTATTTGAGAACGTTAGAGGAATCTGGACCGTTTATTTTCATCATGTTTGCAACTGTGAGATCTGACGGTGATTATCTAATCTAAACCGTAAGTTTGTTAGAGATTATGTGGGACCTGGACGATCTATTATTCTATTTTGTTATACCTCAGCTACAAACAAAACAATCATGTATGTTAGGAAAGAAGAGATGGATATATGATGATGATTCTGAACCAATTCTCAATAGTTTATAATGGAACAGAAGCACCAGTGATTGATGATCTAACAGACATTGACATCAGGCTACCAATGCTAGTCTTTCTTTGGGAGATAGTAGCGGCCTGGTTATGAGAATGTTGGAGCCATCAATTGCTTTGGTTAGGACCAGAGCAATCATGTCATTCATCCTCAATCTACAACTCCACGGCGATGAAGTGTCAATAGAATCTTCTATCGGACACAAATGATCTAATTATTCAAACCACAACATTGTCTTCTTTGATGTTAATATATAAGTCTTGCATCTTATTTAGAGTGTTTGTGTTTGGTTCCGGTTGATCTGTGTAACTGTCTTTATGTAATCACACAAGTGTATGCTGTCTGGTTAGTCGGAGACAGAGTAAGAAGACATCCTACACATGACATTGGAGAATTATAAGGTAAAATCTTGAACCATAGATTTCTAAAGACTTTTGAGAACCAAAGTAAGGATTGTATTGAACATTACAAGTTTCATTGGGGAATTTCCACAAACACCTTAGCTGCAAATAAAAGCATTAACTAACCAACCTACAAGACATTCCAAAGCAGCAAAGATCGAAACTTACATAAACCCAAATCCGTAAATCGAAAAACCCATGAAATCCCAGTTCGCAGAACAACAAAATCATCACTCTCCTCGAGCTCTCTCACCTCTAATCCTTCTCGCTAATTGGATCTCTTTAGGCATGATCGTCACCCTCTTTGCGTGAATCGCACAGAGGTTTGTATCTTCGAATAACCCAACAAGGTAAGCCTCAGCAGCTTCCTGGAGAGCAGCGACGGCACTGCTCTGAAACCTCAGATCCGTTTTGAAATCTTGAGCGATCTCACGAACAAGTCGCTGAAACGGAAGCTTTCTGATCAAAATCTCGGTACTCTTTTGGTATTTCCTAATATCTCTCAACGCAACAGTTCCTGGACGGAATCTGTGTGGCTTCTTCACTCCTCCCGTTGCTGGTGCAGATTGTCTCGCCGCTTTTGGCGCTAATTGCTTCCTCGGAGCTTTTCCTCCGGTGGATATTCTAGCAGTCTGCTTGGTACGAGCCATATAGAAAGAATCAACTGGTTAATTTTATTAATTCTGGTTTTGATTTCTCGAAATTGTTATAGAAATTGAAAAGTGTTGAGTTGGTTATGTGGAAAAGGAGATGAAAATGTGGAGGGAGTTTTCAAACTTTGCTAAGGAAGGAGAGATTTTGATCCGTTAGATATCGAACAACATAAACGCAAAACCTAATCCAACCCTAAAACACGAAATTAGGGAAAACGAAAGATATACATAAGCATAACGATCACAGTCTAGAGTACTTCAATCTCCTTCTTAAGCCCTCTCGCCTCTAATTCTCCTCGCCAATTGAATATCCTTAGGCATGATAGTGACTCTCTTAGCATGAATCGCGCAAAGATTGGTGTCTTCAAACAATCCAACGAGGTATGCTTCAGCCGCTTCCTGAAGTGCTGCGACGGCGCTGCTCTGGAAACGCAGATCTGTTTTGAAATCCTGAGCGATCTCACGAACCAAACGCTGGAACGGAAGCTTGCGGATCAGAAGCTCAGTGCTCTTCTGATACTTCCTGATTTCTCTTAGGGCAACAGTTCCAGGACGGAATCTGTGTGGCTTCTTTACTCCTCCGGTCGCCGGAGCTGATTTCCTCGCCGCCTTTGTTGCGAGTTGTTTCCTTGGGGCTTTTCCTCCGGTGGATTTCCTTGCGGTTTGCTTGGTACGAGCCATTTGGTATCCGAAGCTTTGAGATTTGTGATTAAGTGTTGAAGATTTGTGAGATTTGATGAAGAAGAAGAAGATGTTGAGACTAAAGGGATACTGGATTGGTTTTTATAGCGAAGCGTATACAAGGGAAGTATTTGTTTTGCGTCGTTAGATCTTTTATTTAATCAACGGTTGTGATTGTTTTAATTTTAGTGATCCGCGTCACGTCTAAAGCAGCCAATCAGGTTAGTTTTCTTTAGCGCCCAAGTTTTTTAGCTTCCTTCACAATTTTTTAGTTTTTTTATTTAGGCGCGTCTTTTAAACCTTTTCGCTAAATTTTGGAACCTGACAGTGAAGGCCTCTATGAAATAAAAGCCCATGTTGTAGAGTCTAGGTTAAGCCCGTTAATATGTTGTGTATCAGTCCACGAAATTATAATCTTAGTTTCTGCTGATGTGGCCCATGTAGAATACATAAGTCGAGAAATAATAATATCATTGACGCACGTTAACTATTATTAACGTGTGAGTGGTGTAAAATCAGCCAATCAGGCTTTAAATCTAGATACAAAGATTGAGAGTTGAGTTAGTTGATTGATTTGAAATTGATTACTGAAGCAATAATGTTTTATATTTCTTACATTTCTGTTTATTTAATAATACGTGTTATACTCACAAATTAAAGTGTCTGTAATTTTGTATAATGTGAATACTTACAAAATGTGTTGAGAAAACGTCATTTTAAAAGTTTTTTTAGTTCAATTTTCACTTAAAATAAATTGAGAGATAAGTCAATTAATAGAAATCTTATCCATATACGTATGTAAATGTTGTCAGATTTTCTTAATGAACTTTTTATCAAAAATATATCATAATCAAAGTACTCTAGATAGAGGTAAATTAAACCTTTAGTATTCATTTATGAAACTTTAAGAAAATAACATTAAATTTAGTTTATAAATAGATAAAATAATAATAAATTAAATAGTTATTGCAATAAAATCCATGTGTATTTAATTTTCAAAACTGAATATCTAATTAAATCCTGGCATGAAAATTCCATCTAATACACATGTTCAATAGATGACTATTATACAACATATATATTTGATACCTTACAATCAAATCAAACCAAAAACACATTGTGAAACCTATAAACATTATTAAAGCAAAGCCACATTGCTAAAGTTTCATAACATTGGAATAGAACAACTATATTTCAAATGGGAAAATTAGCGACCTTGAATGGCATATTGAAAGACGAAGCCTCACAGATGAAACTCAATGTGGTTCATTTGTGTAGCTCCGTGAATGCCAAAACCATTGATTTAGCTCTCTTGAAAGCCACGTCTCATACCTCAAACAACCCGCCTTCAGACAAATACGTCACTTTTCTCCAATCAACTATTGACACGTGTTACGGTCCTGATACTGTTGATGCGATCTTGCATAGGCTGCGTGTGACGACGGACGTATGTGTGGCTGCTAAATGTCTCATTCTTCTCCATAAAATGGTTAAATCAGAAAGTGGGTATAATGGAGAAGATAGTCTTCGGAACAATATTAATCATCGTACTTTGATTTATACTCAAGGAGGGAGTAATCTTAAATTGAATGATCTTAATGTAAATTCATCTCGTTTTACTAGAGAGTTGACTCCATGGGTTCAATGGTAAGATTTCTATATACTGTTGGATTGATTAGGATATAGATGAGCACAATCGATAAGTCGATTATTCTTTATTATATATTTTTGTTTTTGATTTAACGTTAAATCACAATTTAATCGAAATTTTTATGATTCATCAAAATTTGGTTTTGAATAGGTACAAACAATATCTAGATTGTTACTTATCTATTGCGGAGGTTTTAGGTATTACTCCAAACATAAAAGAAAAAAACGAAGATAAGCGTTTGGAGACTCAGCGAGTCTCGTCTTACCCAATGGATTGCATTCTCAAACAAATTGATTTCCTAGTAGAACTATTCGAACATATAAGTGATAGGCCAAAAGCTCCACAGTCGAAGCTGAACAAAATCGTTATTGAAATGACAGAACTAATGGTACAAGACTACTTCTCCGCCATAAGATTGATGAGGATAAGATTTGAAGAATTGAACGTAAGAGTAGCTAAACCTAACGAGTTGGTTCCGGTTTTGGAGAAGCTTGAAAACTGCAAGGAGGGTTTGAGCGAGTTTTCTTGGCGAAGCAAGTATTTGATTGCAGATTTTTGGTATTTGGTATCGAAATTAAAAGATATGTAACGCTTGATGAGAAAATAACAGTTTGGTCCGGTTTGGTAGTTAAAATCTTATTTTATCATAGATTGTCCGTACACCTGGTTTTCGTCTCTATGGGTGGTTTTATTATACATGAGTCGATTCCATGTTAGGTGTTTTATAAATAAATTATGAATACTATATGTAAATATCTTATGAATTTATAATTTGCAAAACCACCAAAGAAGGCATTGGTATAATTTGAGGCATATTTAAAAGCGATATGCACGTTAAACCAATAACTTTTTATTATTTTTACTAAATTAAAATAAAGCAGTTTTATCTAATAATATTACAAGGCATGCTATAAAAAGAAAATCACAAAGGCCATTTTGCAGTAATTGCAGCGATCCTATGTAATCTATGAACCGGCTCTAAATATGTTGTATCACATTTGGATACAAAACATACACCAGTTTTCCAAAACCATATTATGCTGCAAAATTATTTAATAGTTGATTCAACAAAATCTTGAATCATTTTATTGTGTTGGACCATTTGTTAATACGAGCACTTGCTTTCTGCGCCTGTAAATTTTATAAAACATATAAGAAAACGTTATCAGTAAATTCTCAAATTTGCTAAACAAAGACAAACCAAAACCAAAAAATATCAAATCTACCTCTTTTTCCCAGTCACATCTCATTGTGATAAAACTTAAGATCATGGTTTGAACAGCGGTTCCTCCAAAAATCATACCACCCCAAATTCCCTATAATAGATAAATAAAACCACAAATCATTATTCCACTGAATAAAAAAAAAACTATATAAATATAAAATGAATAGTTGAAGAAAATCGTGAATATTACCATGACACCGAGTTTAAAACCCCAGCCCATGAGAAACCCAAGTGGAACACCAATGCAATAGTAACATCCCAAGTTTATATATGCCACGTACGATTGCCAACCCGATCCAACCGCCACACCTACTCAGTAAGCCAAAGAAAAAAAGTCAACCAAAAACGTTGACTCGGTTTATAAAGTAAGTAAAATTGTTACGTACCGGAAAGAACCGGTTGAACGCTGTTAAGAAGAACGGTGAAAGCTAGCAGAAGTGAGAGTTTATTGACGGCGTCTAAGACGGCTACACTCGAAGAGAAGATCCATGCGATTTGGTTATGGAGAAGCATTATTAGCACCCAAAAAAACAATCCGATTATCAACGATTGTGTTACCGATACAATCGTCGCAAATCTTGCTCCTTTACCATTACCAGCTCCTAATTCGTTCGCCACACGGACACTACAATAGTTCACGTAAATTAAGTATCTAGATGTTAATAGTTTTCTTGTATCTAGATGCCCACACAAAAATTTAGAATAAAAACAAGTGAACATGAAAAAATTATAAATTAAACAAAACTATAATAGCAAGGAGAGTTATCTCTAATTTTCTATTCTCGTATACATCTTAATTCAGACAAGACGACAAATATAAAGATAAGAAGAAATCAAGGCAGACACGGAAGAAGATAGCAAAAGCTGTAAGGATCTAGCCATATATGTGCCAAATGTTAGGTTTCAATTTCCTAAATATTCCCACACACAAAATTATTGTTCCTCGAAAATGTATCTAATCAATATTATACCCCATTAAGTATTGTATTGTTTTATTGCAAATTCCACGTTCACAAATAAAATTGACAGTACTATGGTATTTTTGTCGACGTATATTATTTTGACATTGACATGCATTCACTATGTATAGTTGATAGTTGATAATAAATACTGATTGGTAATTACATTTATTTATATACGACCGTTTTTAGATTCCGATATATTTGAATTAAAAATAGAATCCATGTTATATACAAACCCAACATGACATCTATTCCGCATTCATTGTAAGTTTCCCACCTTTAATTTTCATGGGTCCGTTGTAACGACCTAACATAGTTGATAGTTGATATTTAATATGATTGTACAAAAATTAGACTAAACTGAACCGGTACCAATTAGATCATCACAAATTAGCAATTAGCAATAGAGGAGAATGGACGTTACCCGGTTCCGGCGAAGAAAGCGAGAGGTATCATCATCTCCCAACCATTTATCGCCATGCTGCCAAAAGTTTTGTTCTAAAATTAATCATACATCTCGACCGGAGTAATATATTCATTTATCAATAGAAGATAAAAACAAGAAAACAACTATAACCTTTCCGCAACAACCCAAAAAGCAGACGTGAGAAACAATGCGATAAGATTTATATATGATTGATGACTTTTCTTTCTATTTTAGTACTTTTAATTAAACATATCAACATAAACAAAATAAAGGTCATTAAAACGACTTAATTACCATATGGACAAGGAGTCAACGGCGATTCGAGCATTTTGAAGATTCCCAGTCATTATAATCAAAATCCGATAATACCAATTCTCCAAACTGTAAACAAAATAAACCCAAGTATCTACCGTTAAAAGTTGTGTCGGACATAATTAGACAAATGTCACAAAAAAAGTTGTTGGTACCAGAGCATGACGCCTGAAGAAGCAGAGAGTTTAAGGAATTCCCAAAGTCCGGTTAAGGCTTCAGAGGATAAGCCGGTCCAAGTAAGCGGACAACCACCACAAGTAGAGTAAACTAACAGAATAAGAACATTGACCCACCACGAGATACTAATCGTAGCTACAGTCCCCACGACTCCTAGTTTAAGCCCGTCCACGAACAACCAACACACTAAAATATGAACCACCAATGCAACCGCTGCCGCATACGCAGTCACCTAATAACCCAAAAAAAAAAAATGACTTGTTCAAACATTGATCAGCCAATAAACTATTAAACATATTTTAAAAATATATGCTTATGACATGCACATATTTAGAAAAAACTGAAAGTAGTATTTTGTATATGAAAACTGTTACCTTTTTTATTAGATTATTAGACGTATAATTATGTTTGAAACGATTAGATCGATCGAATACATACTCGGTTTTTGAGCTGGCACTGAAGGAAACGTTGAAGGGGAAAAGACAAAGTGAAGGCGAAATGAAGCGGTATGACCCAAATGGCGACAACACCGGACAGCTCAGCGATATCGTCCGGTTGACCAAGAAATTTAAGAACCGGAGTAGTGAAAATATAAGTTGGTAATAACAAGACACAGCAAAAGAAGAGAACAATCCAAGAACGCTGCATATAAACTCCCAACATATGATATTTCTTCGCTCCAAACGCTTGTCCACACAGCGTTTCCAACGCACTCGCCATTCCAAGCTAAACCATTTACATATACTCATATTATTATTTTTTAGAAAAATGAAGGAAAAAAACATTTTAATCAAGATTGTGTAGATACTATACCAAGAGGCCAAAGTTGAAGCCAACGGTGACGTTATTAACGATGGATATGGCGGCGAGTTCAAGATCGCCGAGATGACCAGCGAAAGCTTGAGTGATTACAAGCATCGAATATGTCGTTACTCGACTGAATATGGCCGGACCAACTATTTGCCATAGCTTTTTTGTCTCAACCAAAATTCTATCCTTCAATCCTTCACCGTCTTCCTCCGCCGTGTGAGGACTTTTCAACAGTGCAACTCTTGACTCCGATCCTTCTTCTCCATCACCTCCCCTCATCGCTAATTCCTTTTTTTTTTAGTTATGTGGAAGAAATGAAATATAAGGAGAAAAGAAGAAGTGAGAAGAATGGTGAAGACGAGAGATGAGTCGTGTGTGAATTGGTTTTTATCTATATATAAAGTCTGTGGCTAGTGTTATAATTCAATTGTGGTATAAAAAAATTCCTATTCATTCATTTATAAACGTTTATATGATAAACTTCGTGTCTTTTTCTATTACAGAGAATATAATAAATTTCAAATATATACAGTATGAAAAAGAAAAGAATGAAATATTTATGGCCTCGCAATTTACAAATATGACGACAACAAATAGATAATTTCCTAACTATAATATTTGACAGCAAACATATTTATCTTTTAACGAGGTCCATGCCATGGATTTTGAATCTATGAAAGTATTCAAATAAAAAGTTTGGTACGAGTTTATTTTAAGAAAAAATCTTGAGATACGTCATTTGACAAACTATTAAGTTTCCGTACTAGCCTTAGGATTTCGGGTTAGGTTTGCTATCTAAGTGAATCATCATAATAAGTTAATTAACACTGAAAAAAGGAAAGCCATACATTTCGAGTTCTATTGAAATCGAATAAAATCGACACGTGAGAGGCACGTGGTATATATTGGTTTTGTTTTTTTGGGTAAACGTCGTTTTATCTCGATCGACATGCGTCAGAGTCCCCATGTGATCTCATTGCTTACATACTAATGGCCTAATGAAGTTAAGTATTTGTCTGTTTGAGAAATGTCTACCAAAAGAAACTACTCCAAGTCTCCCAACCAGACCCAACTTAAAACTTCATGTAATTAAGAACACAGTTACATCGTAACTTTACAAGTTGACGTTTTTCTTACAGCCAAATTATTTATAAAGTTATAACGGAATCTTATAATACTCAACCAGAAAAATAGTTTATTCCTATTGTCTCGATTAGATGGGGCACGTACACTCACCGTTAAAGGCACCTTAGACTTTATACTTTGTCTGCCTCTAATTTATTGACAATTTGGCTGTTACGTTAATGGCAATTCTTTCTTCAATTCTTCCATACCAACTCTTTCATTAATTGTTTACTACTGTCCATTCGAACATTTCGACTACTATTTTGGAAAACGAAATATAAAATTATCACGAGGGGTTGGAATTTGTAAGAAAACTAATCGTTTTTCATGTTTTTCCTTGATAAGGAAGAAAAGCTTAGAAGTTACATAATTCGTGCGTCTTCTGAAATCTAAAGCGTGGACCAATATTGACTTTATGGTTGGATTGATAATATATGTTAAAGGTTTCAGTGCGTTTGTAGCCGTAAAAAATGCTTCTAGAAAAGAAATGTTCAAGTATTTTGTTAATCACAATCTCTTCTTCCAACTAAAATTTCCACAGGCAAACATAGTAAACAATTTAACAGTATTGTTGTACAAAATTGACATTTTATATTTTTGTGATGTATAATTATTCTTATCCTATAAATTTGATAATTTGCAAAATCTTAAAACAATGCTTATAACAAAACCAAATGATAATAATAAATCATTTTTCTCCACAAGGAAATCAAAATTTGATACTTTAAATTTAGTCATGCATGTTGAAAGACCAGATTATTGTCAAAAAAAAAGAAGAAGACGAAACTCGAGTTTTTTTTTTTGGGTGAGAACCAAATTCGACAACTGTTACTGTGATTTTATCATACTTGATACACATTTTTAATATCTTGTGACAATGATGTTGGACCAGCCCAAATACGAGAACGCTATTGAACGGGCTTTGCAGGCCTGGTGACAAAAAAAATAACAACGTTTGTGAAGGAGTTATGACATGGAAATTAACAAATTCAAATATTCGTGAAACAAAAGTTCGATATTAATTGCATTTTGAAAGGGGATACTTATTGTTTTGTGAGGTTTAAAAGGGGATACTTTTTAATTGCATCTTGAAAACATTTCATAGTTCTATGTGAAATTTACGTTCTGAATGTCTGTCTTTTTTGGAAACATATAATATATAAGTTTAGGAAAATAAATTGTATAATTTGAGTCAGCTATCTTTGATTGATAAAGATTAAGCAATATGCATTATAATACTGGACAGATCTCAGATCCGGATTCCAGAAGTATTTAAAATCGCTTTATTTGGACTCATATTCATCCAATAAAGATAACTCAATTTCATAAAAAGAAAAAGACACGAACATGATTAAACAGTTCTGAAATCACAAGAATCAGATCTCGAGAATACCTGATTTTATAAAAATTATGAATTTTCTTTTTGAGTTCTTACATTTTATTCCTATTAAAAGAGTGATGAAACATGTGAGAACGAATAATAAAGTAATTTTATTAGCCTATTACTGGATTTACACAACATATTCCACGTAGACAACAAACCATGAAAAGTTACACGTGTCAACATCTCATTTTAACTCCACCGTAAACAATCGAATAACGAAAAATCAATCAAATTATCGAAATTAACACCGAAACTATAAAATGTAAAACATAATGTTTTCAAGATGTAAACAATGAGATCCTAAGCCAACACGACGGCGTAAATAATCGCGGCGACAAGTGAACCGACGACGAAAGCTTTGTTGGTTAAAGCGGCGTTAGGTGGAGGAGCGGAAGCATCGGAAGGTGTCGGGGCTAGTTCGCCGGGGCTAACTCCGGGACCTTCCGGTGCAGGTGGAGAAGCGGTAGGGGCATCAGACGACGGAGAAGGAGCTGAAGACGGAGGAGAAGAGGTGGGGGCAGGGGAGACGGCAGGTGGTGGAGTGGTGGTCGGAGCGGGAGTTGCGGCGGGTGGTGGAGTGGCAACGGGAGGAGGAGTGACGGTGGTGGTTGGAGAAGGAGCTGGAGCTTGAGCGAGGCATGAGGTAGTGAAGAGAGCAACGATGAAGAAAGCTTCGATGATCTTCGAATTCATTTTTTCCACTCTCTCTAAAGATTTGTTTACTTAAGAAAGATAGAGAGTGAAGCAGAGTTGTTTAGGTGAGGAATGACCACGATGGAACTATATAAAGCGAGAGAGAGAGATAACAATAATTATAAATTAAGTAGTATCTAATTAAATATCTTGCGGAGGGGATCATAATTATTCGATTATTATTAGTATAAATAATGATTAGTAGCTAATATTCAAATGAAGGAATAACATTTTAGTAGTCAAATAGCAGAAACGTTTAAGTGAAAAAAAATAGCAAAAATATTTGATCAGTAACACACACATATCAGTGATTAACAACTTGTTTTATCGTAAATAAGAGAATACATTTTCAAAACTAAACATAATTAAGTGATAGATCATTTTATCACTATAATGTAGTCGCATATATGTATATATATAATTTTGTAGGATTTTTAGGTTAACTCAATTTTTAGCTCTTAGTTGTAAATTTGTCATTTTTTAATGATTTGGTAAGTATAGTAGATGAGAAATCGAAGTTGAGAACCAATTCTATCCGTTGAGTATAAAATCATCAATGGTTTTAGAAGACCGGATTGGTTTAGCTAAATCGAATCATGATTGTCAATAATAATTGGAGAGAGAAAACGTATAATGAAGTAGTATTGAATATTGTATCATGTTTGTCTTACTGTCTAATCGATCCACCCACCGATAATAATAGTATACTTTTTCTGATATAGTAAATAGTAACGATCTCTTTGCCCGTATACGATGAACCTTAATGACAAAAATACAGATCTATCAAGAAAGAACGATGTCGTTATTATCGTATATCCCATGTGCGTAGCAGACCTATCGGGATAATTTTTGATTACTGGTTATGGTTTTATTGTTGTCGTTACCGTTGGATATTTGCTGTTTTTCGTTTTATTTATTTTCTTTTGTCCATTACTATCTCTTGTGTTTGTTGCTAGTAGTAACAAGAGTTGGAGATAGCTGTCAGAGAATTTTATATAGTTGAATAATAAATACAAATATTATAACCCCAAATAAAACGGGTACATATACATTACAACATAACATAACAACGGAAGAAGACATTTGATAGCCTGTAAAGGTCATTTTACAGTGAATCCAGAAGGTTCGTATTAATCATTAAATTAAAATATAATCGGTATTTGACAAAATGAACTGAATTATAGTTGGCAATTTTATGAGGCCCATATGATGCGAAACCAACCGACGATTATACACTATACCTACAATTTTTATTGCACTGACTCGATTGATTAATCCCTAACTAAAAGTTCAAAATATTTGCATCCAACTTTATTTTCATTAGTGTGAACATCAATATAAAGAATTGAGAAGATCATTACAGGTTGTTTCAGATGATAACGACAAGTTCGTTATATATGCACTATAACTTGCTTTGTTACATATGCTATAAAGTTCATTTGCAATATATACGATTTGATTACATCAGTGTGGGATTCCTAGAGGATGAATTAAGTGTTAAAAATGAATCTATACATAGTAGTTTGCTTTGAATCCATATGAAAAAACTGTTGAGGTTTAATGTCGAAATTTCTTTATCTTTGGCTTCGGCTGCAGTCAAAATTGCCGAAAGACCACCTCGACTCCAAACCATTTTCTTGATAATTGTAAAAAAAAAAAAAAAAAAAA
>Ga0041059_1001148_pt1 | contig 21169 bp, 15 predicted proteins | sample AraColnosormetaG_FD_56232 | JGI IMG/M metagenome (GOLD analysis project Ga0041059, IMG submission 56232) | Arabidopsis roots microbial communities from North Carolina, USA - Col MF nosort | ecosystem: Host-associated > Plants > Roots > Unclassified | place: USA: North Carolina | collected... | reverse complement strand
GGAGAGATTTTGGGAAGATTATCAAATATTTAATTCAAAGATTTTCTTTCTAATTATCAAAAACAATTATTAAATGCCAGTGGCAGCCACTGTAAATAAATCTCAACTCTAGGATTTATTTCACAAAGTGGCTGCAAAAATGTATATATAAATATCTAATCTTTACTTAGATGGCATGGGTTTGAAAAGTTCTGAGTAACTGATAGGCCCAATGACTAAAAGCCCATATGTGTTTCTCATCATAATGGAAGGCCTACAAGTAGAAGAATTCGCTCGTGTTTATGAATTATGATCTTGATTGTAATCTTATTATCAAAAACCAACCGTAAAAGTATATGAATTGCGTATTTGTAAATTGTAATTATTATATAGTATTGAGATTGTGATTAAAAGTAATAATGAATTTGTTGAATTATTATTATAGACTATAGTATAGTAGCAAGAGTGAAATTTTGTTTTCAAGAATTGAGTCCTAATTTTATAAAAGGAGCCAAAAAACCCAATTCTATCTAATCCAATGAAAACTCCAAGATCGTCTCTACGTCCGCCACGTCAGCACTATCCTGATCGGGAAACCCAAAACGAGTGGTCGAATAGTTTCCGACTGGTAACAGAGAAAGCATCTCCACAATCCCCAAAATTCTTTCAACACTTGCTCTCCATTAATCTTTTAGATAATAAACCTAATTGTTTCTGTTTTGTTTTTGTTTCTGTGAGATTCTTCCGAGGCTTGAAGCTCAATAGCTATGGCTTCTCTTTCAGTCTCTTCCTCTTCAACCATCATCGATTCAAGAGCTCCTCCTTCTCGACTAGCCTCCGCCTCCGCCTCTTCTCCGTCGTGCATTTCACTTCCCACACTTCCGATTCAGTCTCATACCCGTGCCGCTAAAGCCACTGCTTACTGTTCGTTTTCCATAAATCTGAAGATTTTTCTTTTCACTTTTAATTTCGAGTTTAAAGTTTCAAACTTTCGAAATGGGTTTTGGTTTTTAGGTCGGAAGATTGTGAGGAACGTTGTGACGAGAGCTACTACTGAAGTTGGTGAAGCTCCTGCCACTACTACCGAAGCTGAGACTACTGAGTTACCTGAAATCGTCAAGACTGCTCAAGAAGCTGTAAATACTCTTACTTTATTTATACAATGATGATTCTACCTCTTGCTTCTGGGTTACATGTACTGAATTTGGTTGTTTGGATTGAAGTGGGAGAAAGTGGATGACAAGTACGCTATTGGTTCTCTTGCCTTTGCTGGTGTAGTGGCTCTTTGGGGTTCTGCTGGAATGATTTCGGTGAGTAGAAGAATACTACTTTCTTCTTAAAACCCTAGTGTTAAATTTCCTTTATTTGATTCCAAAATTTGTTATTGTGAAACAGGCAATCGATAGGCTTCCATTGGTTCCTGGTGTTCTTGAACTTGTAGGCATCGGTTACACAGGAGTGAGTTTCTTCTTCTCTTTGTATCACTTGAACCAAAGCTCTCATGAACCTGTTTTGAGGATATAGATGATTCATCACTTCACTTTTGGATTTAGGATTAGTTCTCTGAATTTAGAATCCGAACATCTGCAATTCATATGGAGATATGATATCAGAAATTGATTGCTGCTTCTCGCTAGTGTTTCAATCTTAAAAGACGTGTGTAGTTTGTTTCAATTGTGTGATGGACCTTATTAACATTTGGTTTTTCTATGGCAGTGGTTCACTTACAAGAACCTGGTCTTCAAACCAGACAGGTTAACCAATTCTCTCTTTAACTCTGTGTTTGGTTGCATGTAATACTGAGAATGGAAGACTCAAATTCTCGAGGAAATTGTTTGTTATCTGTTTCAGGGAGGCTTTGTTTGAGAAGGTCAAGAGCACATACAAAGACATATTAGGGAGCAGCTGAATCAAAGGAGGAAGAAGAAGAAGAAGAGCCTTTTTGAGGCCATTCATGAATTGGAATGAAGGATATCAAAAGAATCTAACACAAAGGCCACGTCCTTCCTTCAATCTTTCCTTCTTGTAACTAAATAATTTTCATCCTTTCTCTCTCTCTGTCTCTGGTCTTTTTTAGCTCAAAGTATCATCCATTTATGTCAAAGTGTTGTAAATTCCTCAAGACTATATATGAGATGTTTTGTTTCATTTTCCAAAATTTCAAACTTTGTCCCCATTTAGTCTTCTACCCTTCATGCATGGTTAGCTTAGCTTAATGCTGAACTGTTGAATAACGATATGGGCCTTATGCTAAAAGAACAAAACCTTATGGGTCTAAAAAAAATAAGCCCAATATAAAACTATGGCCCAAATAAGTTTAGGTCCATTAGAGTGTGAGAATAGCGCGTGTAGTGAACCGCACGAGAATGCGCGTTCGATTGTTGGTGAAGTAGTCGTCTAGATTCCCGGGTCCACTGATGTTTCTAGTGTATCAGACACGTGTCGACAAACTGGTGGGAGAGATTAACGATCTTAAGTAGGTCCCACTAGATCAAGATATTATAACGAATTGACCTTTTTAACCTTTCAGGTAGTCCCGGAACTCGTGGCCTAGAATACAAAGAAGGTTGTGAACAAGTTGATGTTAAGATGGACAAGAATGTAACTTGAACAAAAGCTGAATCATCTCTTCAGCCACTAGTATGTTGACATATGGCAGTTTCTTTTGTAGCCTCGAAATAAATAAATTAAAAAGTTTGAGGTTAAAGATAATTATAGTGGCTGAGATTTCTCCATTTCCGTAGCTTCTGGTCTCTTTTCTTTGTTTCATTGATCAAAAGCAAATCACTTCTTCTTCTTCTTCTTCTCGATTTCTTACTGTTTTCTTATCCAACGAAATCTGGAATTAAAAATGGAATCTTTATCGAATCCAAGCTGATTTTGTTTCTTTCATTGAATCATCTCTCTAAAGGTACTTAAGATTGATTTATTGTCATGGTCTTTCTTATTGTTTGATGAATAACTTGACTTGATTGTTTTTTGTTTTGTGGATTAGTGGAATTTTGTAAAGAGAAGATCTGAAGTTGTGTAGAGGAGCTTAGTGATGGAGACAAATTCGTCTGGAGAAGATCTGGTTATTAAGGTAAATTAAACTAAATTTTAGGGGGAAGATGATTGTTTTAGGTGTCAAAGATTGAGAATTTTAATGAAACTTGATATAGACTCGGAAGCCATATACGATAACAAAGCAACGTGAAAGGTGGACTGAGGAAGAACATAATAGATTCATTGAAGCTTTGAGGCTTTATGGTAGAGCATGGCAGAAGATTGAAGGTTGATTTTTATTTCCCTTTATATGTCTTATTTTTTGTGTTTGCAGAGGTTTGTCTTCAAACTGATTTGCTTTTTTTCATTTGGACAGAACATGTAGCAACAAAAACTGCTGTCCAGATAAGAAGTCACGCTCAGAAATTTTTCTCCAAGGTAAAATCGGTTAATTTTGAAATGATGTTCTCATCTTCATTGGCTTAATGCTTAAGACTTATTGAAAGCCAGGCAAGTTTTCTGCTTCTTTTGCTTCTTAGTCAGGAGATAGATAGATTACGTTTTTAGAGTTTAGTAATGAGCAATAAGTCTTAAAATAGTTGGAGAAATGACGAGATGTAATCGTTTTCTTTTGTTTATGCCTATATCTTGTTAATCCACAAACATGTACATAGATTCTTCAGAAGAATGTTAGTTTCTTTAGATTCTTCAGATAAACTTGTGTCTTCTTACCGATTCTGAGGTAGTGGCAAAAGTGGGCTGAGTGCTAGAAATTTTTGAATGTTCCTTGTGATAAGCCATAGAGGTAAACCATTTTTGATTTTCCAGTTCTGTCATTTAAACTTGTTAGTGTCATTAGATTTTTGTTTGTTTACGTTTGTTTAGAGGGTAACAAAACTACTCTCATCTCTCTCAGGTAGAGAAAGAGGCTGAAGCTAAAGGTGTAGCTATGGGTCAAGCGCTAGACATAGCTATTCCTCCTCCACGGCCTAAGCGTAAACCAAACAATCCTTATCCTCGAAAGACGGGAAGTGGAACGATCCTTATGTCAAAAACGGGTGTGAATGATGGAAAAGAGTCCCTTGGATCAGAAAAAGTGTCGCATCCTGAGGTGATTTTCATGGTCATATGGCATCTTTTTGCAGTGTGTCACATTGCTCCTCATGTTATTAATACAGATTGTGTGCTTCGTTTATAGATGGCCAATGAAGATCGACAACAATCAAAGCCTGAAGAGAAAACTCTGCAGGAAGACAACTGTTCAGATTGTTTCACTCATCAGTATCTCTCTGCTGCATCCTCCATGAATAAAAGTTGTATAGAGACATCAAACGCAAGCACTTTCCGCGAGTTCTTGCCTTCACGGGAAGAGGTAAAAAACAATCTTTCATTGCTATTTGAGGTTTTAAGACGATTAGTACTTTTCATGAAACTAAAACCGTGGGGGAATAACAGGGAAGTCAGAATAACAGGGTAAGAAAGGAGTCAAACTCAGATTTGAATGCAAAATCTCTGGAAAACGGTAATGAGCAAGGACCTCAGACTTATCCGATGCATATCCCTGTGCTAGTGCCATTGGGGAGCTCAATAACAAGTTCTCTATCACATCCTCCTTCAGAGCCAGATAGTCATCCCCACACAGTTGCAGGAGATTATCAGTCGTTTCCTAATCATATAATGTCAACCCTTTTACAAACACCGGCTCTTTATACTGCCGCAACTTTCGCCTCATCATTTTGGCCTCCCGATTCTAGTGGTGGCTCACCTGTTCCAGGGAACTCACCTCCGAATCTGGCTGCCATGGCCGCAGCCACTGTTGCAGCTGCTAGTGCTTGGTGGGCTGCCAATGGATTATTACCTTTATGTGCTCCTCTTAGTTCAGGTGGTTTCACTAGTCATCCTCCATCTACTTTTGGACCATCATGTGATGTAGAGTACACAAAAGCAAGCACTTTACAACATGGTTCTGTGCAGAGCCGAGAGCAAGAACACTCCGAGGCATCAAAGGCTCGATCTTCACTGGACTCAGAGGATGTTGAAAATAAGAGTAAACCAGTTTGTCATGAGCAGCCTTCTGCAACACCTGAGAGTGATGCAAAGGGTTCAGATGGAGCAGGAGACAGAAAACAAGTTGACCGGTCCTCGTGTGGCTCAAACACTCCGTCGAGTAGTGATGATGTTGAGGCGGATGCATCAGAAAGGCAAGAGGATGGCACCAATGGTGAGGTGAAAGAAACGAATGAAGACACTAATAAACCTCAAACTTCAGAGTCCAATGCACGCCGCAGTAGAATCAGCTCCAATATAACCGATCCATGGAAGTCTGTGTCTGACGAGGTACTTACTTGGACTAAAGATCAACTTCCTTTATTTCAAATCATTTTCTCATATAAATATTGTACATTCAGGGTCGAATTGCCTTCCAAGCTCTCTTCTCCAGAGAGGTATTGCCGCAAAGTTTTACATATCGAGAAGAACACAGAGAGGAAGAACAACAACAACAAGAACAAAGATATCCAATGGCACTTGATCTTAACTTCACAGCTCAGTTAACACCAGTTGATGATCAAGAGGAGAAGAGAAACACAGGATTTCTTGGAATCGGATTAGATGCTTCAAAGCTAATGAGTAGAGGAAGAACAGGTTTTAAACCATACAAAAGATGTTCCATGGAAGCCAAAGAAAGTAGAATCCTCAACAACAATCCTATCATTCATGTGGAACAGAAAGATCCCAAACGGATGCGGTTGGAAACTCAAGCTTCCACATGAGACTCTATTTTCATCTGATCTGTTGTTTGTACTCTGTTTTTAAGTTTTCAAGACCACTGCTACATTTTCTTTTTCTTTTGAGGCCTTTGTATTTGTTTCCTTGTCCATAGTCTTCCTGTAACATTTGACTCTGTATTATTCAACAAATCATAAACTGTTTAATCTTTTTTTTTCCAACCTGGAAAGAACTTCACTCAAGGGGCTCTTGTTCTTGATATATGCAAACGACAGAGTTCCAAAACGTAATCTTAGCCCATCCATCACCCTTAAGTTGTCTCATAACTCATAAGTAAGCACAAAAGCACCACACAAATAAGCAAACTCTACTTCCTTATGTCATCACATAAATAGAAAGGCAAGCAGCCAAAGGCAAGCAGTAGCAAGTACAACAGAGTTGTTACAAAAAAGGATTAAATAAAAACAGAAGTTATAAGGATAAATCCAACCACACCCATGAAATGACCCCATATCTTTTATTTGGCCGTCTCCTTGTCTTCAAAGCTGCTTTTGCACCTCACCAGACTCTTTTTCAGCTTGCTATAATCATCTGCCATCTCTTTCTCCATCCCTTTTTGTTGTCTGAGGGATTCACGTCTCATCTTGCGGAGAACTAACAGCGTGAGGACCTGTGATAAAGGTTCTGCAACGTCGAAACCCTGCTCCTCGAACATTTTAAATGTCTCTCTGTAGACATCTAGTTCACTTTTTGGAGTGTCCTCACACATACCATCTACTGTCTTTACACAATCGATAAAAGCTGCAGTCAGATAGGCTGCAGTCGGTTCACCAAAACTTGGATGCGTGTAAGCCAATGATGGGAAGTGAGGACGTTGTGGTGTTCTTTTGTAGACCTCATCAGACTCAAACTCTTTCCACGAAGCTAAAGTCTTGGTAAAAGGCAAAACAATTTCCTCACCAGCTGATCCTCCTGTAGGAGCTGACCACCAACACAAAACAATGAGAATTGCGTAAGTGTACACGTATCTAGCTAGTTGTTCGTCGTATCAATGCAAGCCTCCTATCGAGAGTATAATATACCTGCAGTCTCGTTGTTGAGATCTGAGTGGTGCTCTTGTTCTACTCTTCTCCTCTTACCGCGGCCACTGGCATCATAATTAGGATGATCAGCATCAATTATAAGCAAGCCCCTCTCCTTCACAGGCCCGGCCCGTGACCCATTTGTAAGAAACATGGGTATAGGGCCACCAAAATTTGTAAGGTTTTTAGTATTAAAATTAGGCCTCAAAAATATTTGTTATTGCAAAATATAGGCCTCATTTTTCTGAGATTTTCAAATTTAGCCTCAGTTTTTACATGTGAGGCTGAAGACTTTTCCTGTCAAATTTGATGCATGTGCTGCTTCAAGCTAGCTAGAGATGTAGAAGAGTATTCGCTTCTTGTCTTCAGGTGTTAAAGAGAATGGAGGCTAAGGCTTTACATGTTATCGTAATTGTTGTATAGTGAGAAGAAGTATTGATTTGTTGTATAATGTTACAGACTTTGTCTTGTTATATGAAGACTTTCTTCAACCTGAAATTTTTTTCATAAATTGTGAGAAATTAGTAGGATTTGACTTCCATCACAAAGGTCACAAAACTCAATGAAGGACCAAAATTAATTAGGTGGCATTTGGTAACAAAGGTCGACCAATCCTGAACTGTTATAACTATAGTTATAAGCCGAGATAGTGTATGATTGTCACTATTACCAAACGATAGTGCTAGCATCGTAACGTGAGTCCCCATTCCCCAAGTTTAATTTTGTTGCGGAGAGAACGATTAACCTTTAGATCTGACACATTCCGTAATTTTTAATCTTGCTTTAGCAACAAAGAGAAAAAAAAACTTTTCATATTTCTTCTATATTATACGGATACGTAACAATAACAAAACTATATGCTAGTAGTAAATTTATGAAGATTGATTAAAACAAAGAGAGTAGCGTTTTGGAGTAAAAATAGGAGAGCTCGAGGTCCAATGGTGCAAAATTGTTAGCTATTCAACGGACCATTAGTCTACTATTCCCCAATTTCTATAATCTCTCTACTTCGCATCTCCACCCTCCATTTTTCACGTATACCCCTCAGGATCTCGACACGTCAGATTTCTCTTTAGGTCCAAAATCCAATTATCTTTTAATAACCAAAATAATTCGGAAACCAAGTGATTTCTAACAAAAACAACTGTGCACACACGCTTGTCGATATTCAATTTTTTCACAATTCCCAAATAAAAAAACTTTAACAAAAAATTCATAATTCCAAGTCCCACGAATGTAGCTTTTGATACAAAGTCTTAAATATTCTTTTAAACATTATATACAAAAACATCTTTTACTCATTGATTGTTCTTGCTGAAAACCTGAAATGCCTCCTCTGTTTCTTCCTTCTTCTTCCTCTGCTCTGTTTCTACTTCTTCTCCTCCTCTTAACTCTCCAAACCCTAACCTCTATCTCTCTCTCTCAGCCACAGGCTCTCCGTTCACCAGAAAAGTGTGGAAACTTCTCTGTCTCCTTCCCTTTCCAACTCTCTTCCTCCTCCTCCGCAGCCGCTTTTCGACTCTCCTGCGAAAACTCCTCCACTCTGTTTCTTCACATAAACCACCAAAGCTACCGAATCATCGAGTTCTTCACCGACGGTCTCCTCGTAGACTTCCCTTCGTCTCCTTCTTGTCGCCAATTCAACGACTTACGCTCTTTCCCTTTCTCCGCAAACCAATTCTTCTCCATCTCTTTCGAAAACGTAATCGGTCTTTACGACTGCGAAGATTCTTCTCTCTGTAAATTCGGTTGCGAAACCAACGATCTCTTCGGTTGTGACGGCAGAGAAGAAGACGAAACCTCCGGTGGAGATATCGGATGTTGCTATCCTTTGTCTGATCATAGCGCGTGGCGTGTAGGTGATGATTTCTCTGTGTTTAGTAGATATGGATGCAGAGGATTCTCTTCGTGGCTTGTTCCAAGAGGGACGAACAGAGGAAAAAGAGGCGTTAAATTAGAGTGGGCTATTCCAAGAAACTCGCCGGAGGCTATTTGTGATCGTGAGGCTCGAACTGTTAACGCTACGGCTATTGAAGGAAGTGTTCGTTGTGTGTGCCGTGATGGCTTCGTCGGCGACGGCTTCCTCCATGGCACCGGTTGCTTAAAATGTCAGTTTTATTTCTTCTTTTCATTTATTTTCGTGTATGAAACAGAGTACGTTTCAAGTAACCTTATTTTACTATTCTAAACAATGAATAGAAATATTTTGTTTCACTATGAATAATTCATAACTGAGTCATATGGTTCGTTGGGTTACTAAAAAACTTAGTTTTGATTCAGCTCAGTAATTCATTTTGCCTTAGTTTAAAAAGACAAGTGTTTCTTGAGTTACAAGCAACTTACACTACTTGGTTTACTGTTGTAACAGCTTGCTTCAAAGACGGAAAGGAATTATATGGAGACAAATGCAAGATCAAGAAACACAACGGGAAGAAACTCACTGTTTTAGCCGGTAATTTAAGATAATCTCATCTGAATAATTTGAACCAAACTTCTTGCTAAAATCATTAATCATATGCAGGTGTTTTGGCTCCTCTGTTCATACTAGGCTCACTGTTAGCTCTCTTCTGTCTCCTAAAACGTCCGGTAACAAGTCACAAAGATCAACAGTTCGATATATCTACAACAACTACCACTACTAATAGTGTTTCGTTTCGCAAAGGTTACAACAAGACTCGTCTCTTCACGTACCGTGAGTTAGAAGAAGCCACCAAAGGGTTTCAAGATTCACAAAAACTCACACAAGGCAAAACCGGAACAATCTACTCAGGCAATCTAACAAACGGAACACGCGTGATCGTTCACAAGGTTCTCTGCGAAAACCAGATTGAATTCATGGAGATTTCGTCTCAGATTGATCATCTATCCGCGGTTTTGCATAGAAACCTCGCGAGAATCATAGGTTTTTGTATGGATATTGGATATAATCCACTAGTTGTTTACGAGTATCCGGTAAATGGATCGCTTGGAGACCGATTGCGGCTAGGGCTTGATTGGTGCAAGAGAGTTAACATTGTAGCTGAAGTCGCTGGTTTACTCGCGTTACTTCAGTATGAGAACTATCCACCGATTCTACACACCAACATTTCTTCTGGTAACATCTTCTTAGACGAAGATTTTCAAGCTAAAGTCACAGGTTTTGGTTTGCAGAGGAAACAGAGGATTGATACTAGTATGTACGATTTCGCGGTTTTGCTTCTAGAGATTGTGACTGGTTTAAAGCAGAGAGAAGAGACGGTAACTCAAGCGTTACAGAAGATTAGAAGCGGTAAGCTTGAAGAAATCGTGGATCCTTCAATGTATTTTCATGAGCAGCCTGTGGCTTTTAGAGAACAGATTGGTTTAGTAGCTGATATAGCGACTCGGTGCGTTTTGTTTGGTGGTGATGGGAAATTTGGAATGGTTGATGCAGCTAGAGAGCTGTTGCAGATCGCTGGAAACAACGGTGGAGGCGGCTGCGATAAGAAAAGAGATGGAATTGAGGAAACGTTTTCGAATTCAAGTTTGCTTCAGATGATTTCTATGTCTCCTGATTCTATCTATCTCCCTAAAACCTAAAACAAAAACAGAGGAAGTTAAGGGTTTTTTTTGTTTGTTTTGAATGTATGTAAATTAAAAACGCTTTGCTTGAGAGTAAAGAAACGTCCTTTTCTTGATTACTAGATTGTGTTCTGAGAAAATAAATCGTGATCGCGATTGGAAGTCACGATTATAACAACGTGCAGGCAAAGAGTAAGAAGAAACACCATAAACAAGTACAATGTTTTGTTTTTCTTCCATTTTTAAATACTGAATTTTCTTTAAAAGAAATTGAAAGGCTGAGAAAGAATATCTCTCGAATCATTAAATTCGATTTTGACCAAATCGTTATGCTATTATTAAACTCTTTTTGTCTGGTATATATATATGATAGCTTTGTTTTTGCAGAACTTACATTTTGTTTTTGTCCCTTTGAAACGAAAGAAGATCCAAAGGTAATTAATACTAATCTCTGATTGTTTCTTGGTTTATTAGATCTTTCCAAATGCTCTGTTTTCTTCTGCACAATCAATAAATCTGTTAGTTTTAACGATTGATGTGACAATAGATGAGTGAAGAAGCATATGAAGAAACTCAGGAATCAAGTCAATCTCCTCGTCCGGTTCCAAAACTGAACGAGAGGATTCTCTCAACACTATCCAGGAGATCTGTAGCTGCACATCCATGGCACGACCTTGAGATTGGTCCTGAAGCTCCATTGGTCTTCAATGTGGTATTGTCTCTTAACTTATAACCCAAGTAAGCCTTCTTTAATCTCTCTCTCTCTCTTGGTCTGTTAACGAGAGAGCCTCTCTGGTCAGGTGGTTGAGATCACAAAGGGAAGCAAAGTGAAATATGAACTCGACAAAAAGACCGGTCTTATCAAGGTAATGTGACTTCCCAAAGATTGTGATCTTCTTTTCTTTTAACTGTTCTGATGGATGACATTGAATTTGATCTCAGGTTGACCGGATCTTGTACTCCTCCGTTGTTTATCCACACAATTACGGATTCATCCCACGGACATTGTGTGAAGACAACGATCCTCTTGATGTCCTTGTCCTTATGCAGGTAACTGTGTTTTCACAACCATCAAAATTATCATCAAATACCACATTGTGTTGTAACCTGAGTTAGCTTCTGATTCGTGTAGGAACCAGTGCTTCCCGGATGTTTCCTCCGTGCTAGAGCCATTGGATTAATGCCCATGATTGATCAGGTTTGCATAGATCTTTCTTAGAGATCATCTAAAAGTGCAAGCTCTAGAAATTGATATTGCATAAGAATCATCAAACTTGCAATCCAAGAAATCCAAAATTTACATATGAGCTTTGATCTTGGTACTAAATATGGCTTTGCCGGTGAACGTTTCAGGGAGAGAAAGACGACAAAATCATAGCCGTATGTGCTGATGATCCAGAGTACAAACATTTCACAGACATCAAACAACTCGCTCCTCATCGTCTCCAAGAAATCCGCCGTTTCTTCGAAGACTGTAAGATCCTTATCTCTTGTCAAATCAAATAACTAAGGACCAAAACTAAAGAAGCTTATAAATCGCGTTTGGTTTCAGATAAGAAGAACGAGAACAAGAAAGTGGCTGTCAACGATTTCTTGCCATCAGAGAGTGCACATGAAGCTATTCAGTACTCCATGTAAGATTTAACAAACCCTAAAATCGCAAACTTTGTTTGTCAACAAAACATTGAGTAACGAATCTGCATTGTTTGTGAAAATTTACAGGGATCTATACGCTGAGTATATTCTCCACACGTTGAGGAGATGAACAACAACAACAACATATGATTCTCTTCGCAGCATCCGCATATAAATATATTTAAATGGAATATTATTTTACATAATTCATAACCATATGATTGGCTTTTTGCAGTTTTTTGTTTTGTTTTGTTTTCTGTTTGTTTTTTTCCTTGTGATGATGCAATTTTGTTCAATTGTATAATTTGAAACTGGTAAGATATAATGACAAACGCAGTTTTGCCTAAATCTCCGATTATTACGTGATGTTGATTTTTCCACTAATTGGCCTTAAGAAGCTCTATAGGCCCAAATAAGATGGGCCATTCCATTAGAACCATCTCTAATCTCATATAACATCGTTAGAATTTAGGGAATAAAAACTATAACAAGTGTATACGAACCAATCAAAAACCAATATATGAACCGACACGTGCTAAAATCAATTTTAATTTTTCTTAAAAGAGAAACCTAACGAAAGATTTATGTTCACTAGATTACAGTACAGTGAATAGAGAGATATAAGATCATATTTATAGTTGGCAAATATTGAGATAGTGTGGATCCAAATGAGAAAGCGACTAAACAAAGAGTAGCACATATTTAGACAGAGAATGGGCTTTTGGATTTATCATCATCTATATATAATCGTGTATTTATTTTGGGCCTCACTTCGTTTTCCTTTTTTAGGGACCACAGCTACTCTACTCCAATTCATTTCTGTATACAGTAATTGTAATCAACGAAATGACGATTTATTTATCTAAGAATATGGTCCGACATGTGTACGTGTACGTATATATGGTTACGAAGATTTAAGAGTGTGAACAGTAAAATGAATGTGAATATATAAGAGCTGCAGGGGAAGCAGACTTTCGCTGCTACTGCAGAGAGCCCCTTTTATTATTCATGGAGTCAATTAATACATTATAATATAGTAATATGAAAGTTTTGATAAGATAAAGTTACAATTTTATAAGGTCAATAAATGTATATAAAATCCAAATTTTGCAAAACAAAAGCCTCCAAAGTCCAAATTCAATAGTGTTTTTGGCCTTCAGAGTTGAGACAACCTGAGGGGTTTGATTCCTTTGTATCCATCCTTCCATACAAAACTGACCCCACCTTATATATTTGCATTTATATTTCATCTCCATCCATTATCAATTTATTTGTTTATCACTAATTTGTTTTTGTTTTGTATGCTCTCAGTTGTAATACATGCAGAGTGACACCAATGAGTATGTATCCATCTTATAGAATAATACTGTTGAAAAATGGAAATGATCAATTGGCTATTCTAATCTAAATTTCAAGAATTGGATAAAGGCAATAATTCTCCACCATTGCATTAACTTTTCTTCTTCTTTTTTTTGGCACATGAACTTTCAAGATGCATGCTCAAAGACCAATTATGTTGTTTAAATAAAGGAGAGGGTTGGCTAGAGAGAGAGAGGGAGATGGAGAGAAGATAGTCCTAGACTCTGGGGGCAAATTGACAACTGGAGCATGTTGTTGCCATTATCGCACCACCGATTCTTCATTTTTTATAAATTTCAAATTAAACAAAAAAAAAAAATGGACCGCCTTCTACTTCACCACTACCTCTTCGATGGCGACCGATCTTGTATTATTATCATATGTCTCTTATATTCAATAATGGGCGATTTAACTAAATTAACACGAGTGAGTCTACGCAGATCGCGTCGGTCCAAAAAAAACCTACAACTATTTATATTATTTTACAGTTTCTTTATGAAAAGAAAACAAAGAAACCCTAATTTTCTAAAGGCTACGTTTTCTTGTCTTGCCCGCACACACACACCTCGATGAATCGAGCAAAAGCCAGCCCTGCCCTTGCCCCAATCGATTCATCAAACTATTTACACCATATATATTATATTCCTCAGTGTTCTTTTTTCTTTCTTGCGAATAAAATGTATTGACTGGATAGATATTTACAGAGTTCTGTTTTTTTTGTTAATGGTTAATTAAAAAAAAAAACTTTCCAAATGATTGTTTTAATATTGAGATGCAGTTACAATCCATGAGAGTAAGTATAGAGTTTGGCCTTGGCATTTGAAAGGAGGGGAAGACTCTAGTGGTGTAAGAGAGTTTAAGGAGATGGAGTACAAAAGAAAGTAGCAGCGAGTGGGCATTTAAATTAACAAAATTTAAATAAATGCAAGTCTGTTTTTTTCAGTATACAATTACAAAGTGGTCCTTACGCTAACCCCATCTTTTCTTCTTACATTATCATATGCTAATATCTCTCTATATATATACACCAACTCTCCATCACTCTCATAAGCTAATTTGGTACATTAAACTACTACCATAAAGTGGATTTGCCAAATCATAGTTTAATCCCACAAACAACGACTAACAAACTACTTCGATCGTTATTTCTGTGGGTCAATTCAATCGATAGTGTGACATAGATTAGGGTACAAAATTGGCAGGTCAGGATCGAGAGTCTAAGACCTCAGAAAGGTTGATTTGTTGCGGTTGTGATTACGAGACCATTTTATGAATATTTGGTTGTAAAAAGTTTGAATGTTAACGCAATGTTTAGCTTTAAAAATACAGTAAACTCTATATAAATTAATATATTTTATTAATTTAGAGAGATATTTGTCTAGTTTCTTCATTTAAAATAAAATAAAATAAGTTTTTTTGTTATATTTTATAATTTTAAAAACAATGACAAGTAAGAAAATAATTATCATCTTTTGTAGTTCAATTCAAATTTTAAAAATATGAAACACTTTGATAGAATTGAAGAGCAAGATGTATAGAAATAGAGAGGTCCCCTTTGCTAATAGGGCATAGCTTTGAAAAGGACGACGCTACAGTTTCCTCGTAATTTCTTGATATTTATTGTGTTATTCTTTCTCTCTCTACAAGAAATTAAAGTAATAGAGAGATGATCATGTAAATATTGAAAATAAAAAACAAAGTAGAGTGGAGAACAAAAAGAATAGTGGTCATAGATTATAAAGAAAGAGTTACTCGTATTGCCTTTTGCTGTGCTTCGCTATTTTTGCAAAATTTGGAAAAAAAATGTATCCGTCATATTTATGTTGCTGATATTTTCCAGCCTACTATTCAATTCATTCAATCACATATTAATTAGGGGCGTGATACTACTATAAGATGCGTGTGAACGCTACCCTTTTTGTTTTTATTTTTAAGATAAATCAACCAAAGTAAAGAAGATAAGCCATACATTTGATATAGGTTATTAGAATTTTTATTAAGATGCAAAACGTTCCTATAGTTTTGATTAAGATTCGAATCAATAACGATGAAACAGAAGAAAACAATGTATCGACTTAGAGGCTTTGGTGTCCAACCAATTATGTACTGAGGATTAGATATTGGACCACGTTTATCAATGTTCCTTTACCTACTGCTTTATCATTTCCCCCAAGTTTCTAGTTTTCTTGCAATCGAGTTCTCTGAACCCAACTGAATATATATAAGCTCAGCCGTCAATGAAAAGATGTGATAAGACTGATGGTAAAATGAAGAAGAAAGTTTAAGTAGTACGTAATCGACTAATTAATAACGTCGATTAACATGAAAATACAACCACACTAGCTAGTACATCTCAGACTAGTATAATTCTATTTTAATAAAGTTAAGCTTTAATCATTAACCAGCCATTCATTTAGACTTAAACCGAAATTGGATAAAGGGACATGAAGGGTGCTTAGTCTCTTTCAGGACCACGTACGTACACAATTATAAGATTAACATTGACTATACATGATAACTGAAAACAATCAATTTATTAGTTGTTAAGGGTTTGCAGGGTTCAAGTGTTACGTGTCATGTTTAGAGCAACATATGTAACGTTACTATACTAACAACGTTACATGCTGAAACCTTTGTCCAAAAAAAAAAAAAACATGCTGGAACAAACAAATGCATCGATTTTTGTTTTATGTAGAAAGTTATATATCTTGAGCCATAAACTCTAAGATTCTTTGGCCGGTCCAAGAACAAGACCATGTCTATTATTATTATTGTTTTCAAAAAAGTTTTCTCCCTCATCGATGGATTTTGTGACAATCCAAGTTAGTATATCATGATTTTGTGAATTCCATGGAATTGAACGCATCCGCAAATGTATTTACACATGATTAGTAATTATTTCGTGAAATTGATGATTAGAAAATAGACTTCGCAGTAAAACAAATTCAAAGTATACTAATTGTGCAAGTTTACAGAAGCATGATTTGTATTAACCAACTATCTTTAGTTATAAAAATCATTTCGTGTATTGACAATTCAATTATGCTTTTATTGCAAATACGATTATGCGGATTTATCTTTTAGTTTCTTTTTCCTTTTCGATTTGATTCACCCTGAAGAACGATTACGTAGGATATAAAGGGATAAACAATAGTGACCTGTTTTTTTTGGTTGGGTTTAAGCCTTAATATTAATATATTTCAAAAGCTTTCATAAACTTTACAGAAAAATTAAATGTTAGTTGTTTTGGGGACAGTTACAAAGAAAAGAAAAAAAGGCATTAAGAGGATACTATGGCGAAGATAATAAATCAAAGAGAAAAGAGTAGATTAAGAGAGTGCACGAGTGTGTCGGCTAATTACCCTTGAAAAATCGGAACCAAATTAAGTGACTAGTTTTCTTATTGGCTATATGAGTTAAAGAAGTTGTAAATGTATATATTCTTATATAGTGATTATGTATCTATCAAGATCTAGATTGGCTTGGCCAGTTCATTTAAAGAAAAAGTAATCAGCCAACCAAACATTATTAAGATGGAGATTGTTAGGTAATCTGATCATAATATTAAGAAAATGTGATTACCAAAAGAATGATATATTCTCAATCCGCAGATGAAAATTGACTATTCAAATACTTCTAATATCTTATCAAGCAGTGATTTATATTTAATCTAAATACCATCGATAACTAGATCAACTGAAGAATCATTCATATTATTTGATACATTAAGTTTTTTTTGTTAACTAACACTTAATACGTATTTTAATTTTAGGTTTAAAAAAACGTTCCAGACGAGATATCTGTTATAGCTCAGTTGTTACTTGTTAGGGTTTTATTGTGATCCTAAAATGAAATTTAAAGTAAAATAAATATAAAAAGCTTACGTTTTAATAATTTGTATTAAACTAAAATAATATTCAAGAAATATTAGCCAATACGTTTGATATCACATTCTGGGAGACTCATAAGATTTTAAAAATTCACACATTTGATTTAAAAACTAAGGTTTAGATCTTCTTTTATACCAGACATGATGCAACGTAGCAACGAGTACACAAAAATTGTAAGTGAACAAAAAGAAAGTGGTGATTGGAATTACAATAAAGGACAGGGGTATAAATGTGTGAATTAATATAAAAAGTCAACAGTAACGACCAAGACTGAAAAAAAGCTTTGTGAAACCAAAACTGCAGCAAACCCATAAAAAAAGTTTACTTTCGATAATTAGCATTTATTAGGACGAGATTGTTGATTAAGTACTTATTAATCATTTGATTATTTAAAGTTTCAAGATCCAAATTCAAAGAAAAAACAAAAGATTTCTCCCTAAGCCCACGACATTATCAGCTCTCTTCTCCTCATATCCCAACCATCAATCATCTAACTTTAATTTCTATTCGTTGGACAAATCTGATTATTTTTTATTTTTGTTCGATCTCAAGCATTTTAGGTGGCAAATGAATAATATGGGGAAATATTTAAAGAATTATAATTATGTAAGGAAATAAAAGAAAAATAAGAGAAACTAGGATAGTGGTAAAAGGACAATAAGGTCACATGAACTGAACCAGATTTATTCATGGGTCCCTCTAAATTGGTTCTCTTGCCCATATCTCTCCATCATATTCATTCTCATCACAACATTATAACTCTGCTGATTTCTCTCTTCTTGTTTTCTCATTCTTCTTCTAAAAAATCTTGACAACTTTTTGTTTTTGTTTTCTTTCTCTGAATTTTTTAAAAGAGAGAGAGCTATGTAGCTATGAAACAGTAAGAGATATAGATATAGAGAGACAGAGAAAGATGATGATCAGTGAAGTTAGGCTAAACCCACTTTCTATTTATGTATAATTAGGTCAATCACATCACCAATCTCCTCCTCCAATTCTCCTCCTCTCCTTCCAAATTCTAGGGTTTTGCTTGTATCTCACCCCCTTTCTCAATTCCCTAGGGAAACTGTGAATTTCATCAAATTCCATTATTTTTTGGTCACACCCTTAAAGAGATCTGAGAGTTCTAAAGATGATGACAGATTTATCTCTCACGAGAGATGAAGATGAAGAAGAAGCAAAGCCCTTAGCAGAAGAAGAAGGAGCGCGTGAAGTAGCAGACAGAGAGCACATGTTCGACAAAGTTGTGACTCCAAGTGATGTCGGAAAACTAAACCGACTTGTGATCCCAAAGCAACACGCAGAGAGATTCTTCCCTTTAGATTCATCTTCAAACGAGAAAGGTTTGCTTTTAAACTTCGAAGATCTCACTGGCAAATCTTGGAGGTTCCGTTACTCTTACTGGAACAGTAGTCAAAGCTATGTCATGACTAAAGGTTGGAGCAGATTCGTTAAAGACAAAAAGCTTGACGCCGGAGATATTGTCTCTTTCCAAAGATGTGTCGGAGATTCAGGAAGAGATAGCCGTTTGTTTATTGATTGGAGGAGAAGACCTAAAGTCCCTGACCATCCTCATTTCGCCGCCGGAGCTATGTTCCCTAGGTTTTACAGCTTTCCTTCGACCAATTACAGTCTTTATAATCATCAGCAGCAACGTCATCATCACAGTGGTGGTGGTTATAATTATCATCAAATTCCGAGAGAATTTGGTTATGGTTACTTCGTTAGGTCAGTGGATCAGAGGAACAATCCTGCGGCTGCGGTGGCTGATCCGTTGGTGATTGAATCTGTGCCGGTGATGATGCACGGGAGAGCTAATCAGGAACTTGTTGGAACGGCCGGGAAGAGACTGAGGCTTTTTGGAGTTGATATGGAATGCGGCGAGAGCGGAATGACCAACAGTACGGAGGAGGAATCATCATCTTCCGGTGGAAGTTTGCCACGTGGAGGCGGTGGTGGTGCTTCATCTTCCTCTTTCTTTCAGCTGAGACTTGGAAGCAGCAGTGAAGATGATCACTTCACTAAGAAAGGAAAGTCTTCATTGTCTTTTGATTTGGATCAATAATAATGATGATGATGAAATTAGTTGGTATTTTAAGAAAAAAAACATACATATATAATTCTATATATATGACAACATAATGCATTGATTTCATTATAAATTTATCGGATAATTGATATATGTTCTAATAATATGCATTGTCAATAGAGAGATTTTATGGTTTTCGGATATATAGTCTCTTTTTATGTGTTCTTGATAATGTTGATTGTGTATATAGATGAAGTAGTACTTCTAGCCTTTGTAAGTCTTTTTTCATTACTCTCAATTATATATATCAATGGATCAAATTATTATATTTACATTTGGCAAAACAGATCTATAGGTTAAGTAATAAGATTGCAAGGCTGTATAGAGTAGGAAAAAATGAGTACAAATAAGTGAGATATTATAAGAAGAGACATGAACTAGGATTGGGATCAGTGTAAACCCATGTCTCTCTTGTATGTCTCTGTGGTCAGAAAGTTTCAGAGTTTGATGGGCTGTCTTAGAAAAGTGAATTGTCTCTATATATATGTGTATGTGTGTTGCATTTTGTATTTATATGTAGATATGTATCATTAATTATTGTCCCTGCAATTAATTTGGTGATGGGTTTCTATGTTTGGTTACTAAATATGGCTGCTGCTGCTGCTTTTTCTCTGAAGCTATTGCTGGATATTAGTTAGGCAGAGTTTGCAGGAGATGGGCAGTGACAAAACAATAATTATAAAATCGTGTTTTCTTTATATCATTGTGATGTCTATATTAGCAAAAAGAGAAGAGCTTCTTTTTTTCATCTTGGGGCGATTGAAAAAGGTATGATCTGTTGTCACATATATTTTCTGATGCACTAGTTAATTAATAAGTCCCTATATTAGCAAAAGCTAAAGGCTATAAAATTAGGAAAATTTAAATAACATTTTTATTTTGTGGTCAGTTATGCTTTGTGTTTTGGGTTTCTCTTTGCGTCTCTTGGTCTGAGCTCTGAAGTATTATTACACAACACATACATTGCAGAGACACATTTAATGTAAAATATATATTATCTGTACACACATATATAGGTTACAACTTACAACATATATGTGAAGATGATATGTAGATCATATACAAGTAACTAGTATGATTTGATTTTCACATGTGTGTACTATAAAGCTAGCATGCATCTAGTTATATGATCTGGTTAATTCTTACTCATATGATGGTTATGACATGGTTTTCTTATAATTTTATAAACGCATAAGTTATTCTCAAATTTAGATTTAGGGTTTACATATAGAGTATAGCTAACTCACACTAAAGGTTTGCAAATGAATTTTGGTGATATTTAAAGATGCATATATACGTCTATAGCTAACATGCATATAAGTGTTTAAAGCCGTGATATTAATCCATTATCATCTTTTCTTTTCTGTCAAAATGTAATTCATTAGCATCAAATTATCATAAGTCATATTTGAATGATATTACATATTGTTACTTTAAGATAAATCATTGAAGATTACAGTTACATCTACTGAAGTTGCAATTTAGCGAGTGCATCACATATACAATTATATAGTGTTTAAGTTTTGAGTTTTTGCATGAACAATTGTGATTTCAATAAACACTGATTAAGTAGCTATATTTTTGGTAGATTTGCAGATACTTCCTTTTTCTTTATGATGGGGATTTGCACTTCTATTACTCTTACAAAAGAATCACTTTATTGTTTTTTGCTCAGTTTTCATCGATCCTTATTAAACAGAAACCCTGAATAATATTTGTGATTAAGTTTCACGAAAAAAAATCTGATAGTCTTAGTAGTAGTACATTCGAATAGATTCTGTGTTCATAAATTTTTTGAAAATATTCATAAAAATGGCAATTAATGAAATCTCTCTAAGATTTTAGATCAGTCTAGCAAGATACATTTTTTTTTTTTTTTTTTT
>Ga0041059_1001147_pt1 | contig 21173 bp, 17 predicted proteins | sample AraColnosormetaG_FD_56232 | JGI IMG/M metagenome (GOLD analysis project Ga0041059, IMG submission 56232) | Arabidopsis roots microbial communities from North Carolina, USA - Col MF nosort | ecosystem: Host-associated > Plants > Roots > Unclassified | place: USA: North Carolina | collected... | reverse complement strand
GTTTTTTTTTTTTTTTTAATTTATAACAAGAGAGATGATTCTAAATACAGAAGGCCAGTGCATAATATGTGTGCATAAGGAACTTAGTGGATCTTATATTTCAATTTTGTTTCATTAGGAGGAATTTATGTTTCTTTCATTTTCTTTTTGGTATGAAATCTCTAGAGATAATTCTTTTCGTTTGTTCTGTTTGGTATGAAATCTCTAGAGATAAGAATAGTTACATGTCTTAGAATGAAACATTCCCTGCGATCTAATGGATAAGTTTATGGATAGGTTTAGTTACGATTATAGCAGCAATAATATATGGGAAAACTAGCTTCATGGACACAGAGACCAGCACTCATCTTCAAAAGAACACAACATGAGTTTCTCAAATCCTCTTTCTCTATCTCCAGTGGAATTACACACTACTGTACCAAGCCACCACGAGGCCGAGACAGAGCCAACAGAGTTCGAGAAGAATCAGAAACGGTACAAAGACCTAATCGCCACCTTTCTTCATACCAAAGGCTGGACAACTGACTTGTTTGCTAATAAAATCGACAATGAACCTTTCTTTTGTTATTTAATTAAATGTATTTCAGTCTCAATCAAACTGAACAAAATTTTGGTTTTATATTAGTAGCTTTTTTTTTTCCCAAACCAAAACACCGAAAAAATCCAAAAAATAATAATGCACAGCTAGATTAGATAATAGCCTAAATAAACAAGACATGATGATTAAGTAAGTTGGTTAAATCAAAGGATCAATGTTGAAATCAGTAATAACGATCATCAATGTGTAGATTATCCACTACGTTCTTTAACAAACTTGCAGAAGCGGAAGTTTCACCTTCGAGTTTGGTAATTTGATTTGTGTCTTTGTAGCCAAGCTGAAGAACCTCCTCATCCTCCTGATGAATCACTAAACTTCCATCTCTTTGATTGCTCTTCACGGCATCATCTAATCGTAGCCTCACATTGTTCAACATCCTCGAAACCGCATCGACTGCCTCTTTCAACTCGTCGACGTTCTCCAATCTGTCAAAGGCTTGGTCTTCCCACCAAAACCCTAACCCTGATCTGTTATCTTGGTTTGTGGGAAGAGATGGATGCTGATTGTGAAGGAGAGAGGAGACAACGTGATCGACAGAGGAATGACCGAAAGAGTAGAAAGAAGCATGGGAGTGGGAAGAAAGAGGAGTTGCTAAGATTGCGATTTGAGTCCCCGGAGAGAGGAGACAGAGCTCTGAAGCTTTGTGGAAGAGTCCGCTTTTGCGTTTTGTGAAAGCAACTGCTCTCACGTTCTTATCTTCGATTCTCTTCATCTCTATCTTTCTTTTTGTGCCTCCCATATTGAAACTTCAAAGGAAGAAAGCCAAATTACAGACAGAGATTGTTTGAAACTTGTAGAAAGCTAATTACACAGAAAGACAGAGATTGTTTTCATCGTCCTCTCTTTATACTAGTGTACTCTCTTCCCATATCTCAACTTTTTACATTATTGATTCATTCTCTATTAAGAAAATTTCCATAATGGGTTGTTTCCTTTTGTTTTTTTTTGGCAAAGGGGTTGTTTCCTAAGATTACCTTTTTTTGGAACTATTTTGGTAAAATACATAAGAGTACTACTCTTTTCTACTTGTTTTTCCTTTTTTTATGTTCACATTCTCTCATATGCCAAAACCCTAACCTTAGAGACGGTTTCTTGCGCGACAAGAGACACTCTATATCGTCTCTTTCCTCTGTTTGTCGAGTGGCTAAGATGCGATTATGGACAGAGGAGTCGTTGAAACTAATATTTGGTAGAGGTTATTAAATAGTTCGCAGTGGAGACATTTAGGGGTCGTGAATTGAGATTATAAGATAACCCATTGAAACTAGGGTTTTGCAATTACACAAATTTAAATATGAGGAAAATTTGACACGTGATACCGAAAGGATGATTTGAATTGCATGAGTATATAAATAGTTGCAGAATATGACATATTAACAATAGTTCATGGGACATGGTGGATTAGGTGTAAAGGTTTATTTAACCTAACCCTAAATCACACCCCGGTATGGGCAAATATGTTGCTTGACAGATGGTATTGAATTACTATTTTTGCAAATGTAAATGATTTCTATAGCTTCTTAATTTTTTAGTTTGTTTGGGTCCTTTAAAGTTTATGAACGTGTTATTTTTTGTTCTTCACTACCTTTTTGTGAGACTGACTCGCACTCCAATCGGGATCATCATCTTCTGCTACATTCGGATTAACGTTCTCGTCTCTTCTCCTCTTCCCTGAACCGGGACGGGTTTTGTAGTGGTCGTTGATGGTTGAATCTATGGTTTCCAATAACCGATCTCCGTATTTGCTCACCTTGGCTCTGTTTAGAGTTTAAAACACCAAAATCCCCCGAGTTTTCTTCATACCTTTGGTTATACAAAGAGAGAGAGTAGCGTTCAAAAAGCTTCAAGATACTTACTTTCCTAGACCATTGATATCAAGGAGTTCCTCTTTGGTTCTGGGAAGTCGTTTACTTATCTCTTTAAGCGTCGCATTGCTATAAACACACAAGGATTTTTCTATTACTTATGATCTGAGAAAGAAACTGAAAATATCATTAAATGGATCGTCAACTTACCCGAATATATGATATGCCATGACTAAATCTGGCGATTCTTTGACAATATCAGTCCGAAGATTTTTCAAGGCTGTCAACAAAATGCCGGAGAGATTCTAGACCGACATTGAGAAAAAATAAGCAGCCTTTAGCAATTTAGAGTGGTGGTTTTTAATCTTTGAGCAATAGATAGAAACAAGGATACAAGAAGATATACCGAATCTTGTGGGGCAGCTTTTGCCATTGGAAGGGTAGTTTGCTTAAGTGGAACTTTTGCTGGATTTGCTGTGGATTTGCTCTGCTTTGACACTTTTATGGTCGAAGGAAATCTGTAAGAGATATGCAAGTCTTAGCTAAAACTAACCTTTTTCAAAACGAATAAACATATAACCAACTCTATTAGCTCGCTCAAGAATATAGAACTACTGAAGAGCAGCAATAACATTGCAGTAAGAACAGGTAGATTTCAGAACATTTCCCAACGTTTGAGCTACTAATGACATCAATTTGGTTGCAAGTAGTTTATGTGAACATAAAAGAAAGATATATCTCGAGTGTAAAGTCAAACCTCATTGTTATACTCTGGCCTCCAGATAAGAGCGAGGCGGCCTTTGATCTGTTCACCTATACAAAAAGATAGATAAATAGATGTCACCTGTGTACACGCACACATTCATTCTTAAGCATAAATTAACCAGAGAGAAAAGCGCAAAAAGCAATATGTTACCAGAAACAAACCCCCAGCAACAATGATACATATCCACAAAGATCTCTTTTACAACATCAAATATAGTAAAAACCGATATAAGAATTATTTGTACCTTCAGCAATGACGATACAGATCCATACAGTTCACTTTTTTTAACACCCTCTGCGAGAATATCCTCTGTCACAAGGTAGTGCAAAATACGAGAGGCTTCACTTTTAGTTAAATGCTTTCCTGCTCCGTGGAGGTGCAAAGTGTCTTGTCTGTTTCTCTTGACCTAATCAAAAGCCAATTACTTGCAAGTGAGTGACACTGGTAGGATATGGGCTTGAAGATACCAGCGAAGTAAAGTAAACATGTTTTGTGAGACATAAATGGTTACCAGATTCTGGAAATAGAATAAATATAAGTGTTAGTTGTGCATACCGACTGGTTTAAGGATCCCCTGTAGATTTCTACAATATGAGCTGACGAAAATCTTTCTCCTGTTAGCTTAACCAGTGCCACCTATCCAGGCACAAAAGATTGAGGTACGTCACTGGTACAACATCCAGCAGGTAAAGTAATGATGAACTTCAGATGAATCCTATACCAGTTGCCTTGCAATCACAGTTACATCTTTGTCAATCAAAATTTTGCTGCTGGAACAATTATCACATGTGTTTTTGCAGTTTGTCGAATCAAATTTTTCTCCCAAATGAACTAGCTGTAAGAAACGTCGACAATCCACCTCATTTTCACAGTAACTAACCTGAAGCAGCAAAATATGGAAATATATCTCAGCAAGTAGAGTTCGAACTTTGAAAGCAAACACAGAGAATCTTGCCAATAGGTACCATGCGGAGAAGGTTTTCCGTGTTCGTTTCGAGCATCCTCCCTGAACTTGCTTTGCAATTATATCCCATTTTCATCTGGCCTTGGCCAAGTCCTCCTTGGCTAATCATATGCTTCACTCGAATCTGAAAAGATGTATTTTTTAACCACAAACATGACCAAGAGCGTAGGTATTCCCCCTGAGTTGTAACTTGATATTGTGATTTATGCAACTTACATAATCAGTGTAACTGTAATACAAAACACATGATGACCTCTGGCCGTCTCTACCAGCACGACCACATTCCTTGTATGAGAAAAAATACATCTTTTCAGTTTACTAGGATATTTATAAATCAGTTTACTAGGATATTTATAATTCAGTGTTCAAATAAAACACCTGATGATAGCCTTCTATGGACTTTGGTAGAGAATGATGAATTACAAAACGAACATCAGGCTTATTGATTCCTGAAATATCAACGTTAGCAGGCAGCAAACTTCAATCAATCAAAGTGGCTATAACAGAGACCATTAATTACCCATTCCAAATGCCACTGTAGCACATATTATATTGATTTCATCCTTGCTCCATTGTTTCTGTACAAAGGCACGTTTACCAGGATCCATACTGCCATGGTAGAAGGCCGCTTTATGGCCAAACACCTGAAATTGGAACATAACAAATGTGGTACGCTCACAATATGTAAAAACCTCCATTTAAACAGATACGAGAAAGGCCAACAAACGACTAACCCGCAATGCTTCCGTGACTTTTTCGCAGTCCATTCTTGAAAGACAATAAATGATGCCACATTCATCAAAATGGTTTTCCCGGATAAACTTGTCAATATCTTCCAAACACTTATTTGTCTTGGGAACAACAGAATACCTGCAAATTTTTTGGTAAGCAACATTCTGAAAGCAGCATTCTTTTAAGCTATTTTCAGTACATTACCATAGATTAGGGCGATTAAAACTTTGCCGGAAAACAACACAGTTTACCAGCCCGAGAGCTTGTACAACATCTTCTTTCACGCTGGTTGTTGCAGTAGCTGTCAAAGCTAACATGGGAATGTTTGGAAACTTCTGCTTCAGAACACCAAGACCCTGCATATTGCAGCATTGTTTTAAGAGATAAAAAAGGGAGCTTGTGTTTCTTAAAAACAGAAGTGTATAAGCAATGTCTGTTTTAAGCTTTACAGACGCTTCACCTGGTAGTCAGGTCGAAAGTCATGCCCCCACTGACTCACACAATGAGCTTCATCAATAACAAATCGAGCAAGCAAACTACGGGAGTTTAAGATTTCGAGGTGCCTTAAAAGGGATTCACTTCTGTAGTCAAGAAAGAGAAGCTTATCAGCTTGATGATGTTACTGGTAATGATGGGATGGGACAGAATTGCAATACTTACATTCCTAGAACTATAAGATGTAAGACTTTGGTTCAATTCTATCGAGAAACTATTGCAAGTATCTAATGTAATAATAATTTTCAACACCAGATAGTATAGTTTAACCCAGAAATATCTAGTAGCAGGGGAGAATCTGATGGGAGTTGAGCCCAAATTAAGCCTACAAAGGCTCTAGTCACCAGTCACAACAAAAGATAGCTTGGGTATGAATGTTCTTAGGCCTTATAAGGCTTTAATTTGTTCCACTCCTATCCGATGGGCATTTTTTGAATACCCACATTCTTCTCAGAATCAACAACTAAAGAAAATAATGACTCACTTTGCCACTTTTTCTGGTGTTACATACAGTAACTTGTATTTAGACTTCTCAGAGCTCAGCTCCTGAAGTATCTCTAGTTGTTCAGCCCATTCCATTCCGGCACTTAAGGAAGCAGCAGATATATTGGTCTATAGCCATGTTTCAGAAACCAAAGTGTTAATCGGGACAAATTTTCTGAGTACAACATAGAAATGAAACTAAAGACAGAAACAACATTCTGTTGCTAAAGTTCTCACCTGCAATAAGTTCATTATCTGGTCTTGAATGAGTGAAACAAGTGGAGAAATGACTAATGTTATTCCTGCACAGAGTAGAGCAGGGAGCTGCAGAGAAAAAGATATTATGAAGACGTTTTTGATGTCCTAGACGCAGAGCAACTTTCTGAAGTATAACCTCCACAAGGACAGAATACTAGCTTATAGTTTCACCCTAGAACACAACTTAAACTGTCATCTCTTTTTACAGGATGTAAGCAAAAGTCTGTGTATAGAATAAAAGCCAGAATTAGCTTTTCAAATAAAATTACATTTCAACGTAACAGTTAAGATGCCGTTACCTGATATGTTAAGCTTTTCCCCCCTCCGGTTGGCATCAAAACAAAAACATCACAACCACTCATTGTAGCATTAATGATCTCTCTTTGGTTGGGTCGAAATGAGTGGTTTCCAAACACTAATTTGTTATAGACCTAATCATTGCAATGGAGCACATGAGTACACAGGAGGGATGTAAATAATGGAACAGCGGACGACAGATAACCAATCACCTCCAGATTTTTCGTCCAAGGAAAATCACTACTGGTCCACTTTTTGTCATTTGAACTCTCGGTATCAGTGACATCTATAACCTCGGAAACAGATTGTTCCCTCTCTTCAGAACCAGATGAAATATCATACCTCTCTTTAGAAACTAAATAGTCTCTTGGCATATTCCAGTTATCAGTTACACATCTGCCTTGCTCTTTTACATGAGTTGGAGAATCTGTCTGCCCATAAACCACCTCAAGATTTGTTGTTTGAGGTGTTTCATACTGAGTATTATGAGAAGGTATAGATACCAAACACTGAGATTTTTTCCTTTCTTTATTATGGATAAGGATCTCGAGCTGCTGGATTTGCTTTTTCAACAGTAATCTAGCAACGATACAAGTGTCAAAAGCTTAGAAACTACGTCAGAACTCAAAGTATACTCTCAGTTGTGATGCAATTAACGAGATAAAAAAAAAAAAATCAGACATGATATCAGATGTTTCATTAGTCCTTACATCTAATTCCTTCTTGCTGTATAAGTTCCTAACAACTTTTCTGTGTAATGTATTACAGCCTATTGAAGAAGCTAAATCATTTTCCAAATAGGACAAAGCAAAGAAAAAGGGAATATAGTTGAAGAGTGATGGGAATGCGAACCTCTTTTGATGAAGCTGTTCAACATGATCAGGGCCCAGGTCATAAGTATTGTCGAGGATTTCATTTGATATTGCAAGCAGCGTATCCTTCATTTGTTCCACATGGGTAGAAGCTTCAGGACAAAGCCCTAGCTGCGTGGATATCAAAGCAAACAACATGAGAAACCCAATTGGTTTATGAAGTAACTATGGAGAAAATGAGAGAATTGGTAGCATACCTTTATTCCATGACTACAGTTGGAACATATTTCAGGAGGCAAACCTTGCTCTTCTTCTCTTCTGGAAGTAAATATATCCACAAACTTAGATACTGATGGTTGCTTCGTACACGTTGAAGGGCAGTGTTCCATCGCAATCTGGTCTACGTCAATAATCTGCGCTCCAAAGTTAGCACATGTTGAAGTTAATCTATTCTGTTATTCGGCACAAGTAATTATGAAAAGATTTCATTTTAGTTCACTGAAAAATGGTGCAAACTCTGTAAAGAGTATCCCACAAACTTTTTCATAATATATGTTACATTTTACTGGTACTACAAATCCGAATTGAGAAAAAGTTTCTTGTTCTCATAGAAAAAGTACTTATGATTTTAAAAATTTTCCCTAGTTGTATAAAGAATATTACCTCCATTATGTCATCATAATCAATCTCACCAAGACTAACTTCCCTAGGCTCCACCGGTCTGGCTAGTTGTGCAGAATTTTTGATTGGTGGCATCTCCATACCATTTGTAACAGTTACTGAATCTCTAACCTCATAGTTGACCCGTGGAACCTTGTCAATAATTATTTTATTATCACCTACGGAAGAGGAGGAGAAACTGTCAATTGATTTTGCAGTGCCTCTTACACTCCTTTGACTATGCTCTGGATGATTGTGTGCGCAGAAAGATCCATCAGCATTGGATGTAACTTTAAAAGTGGATCCTTTCGTAGAAGATGTACGACTAGTGCTGTCATTATCAATTGCAGGAGTAATGCCAGGTCTCAGGTAGGTATTATTTATTGATAGATTTATAAGAGTACACCAAGCCTGAAAACATTGGATAACAAAAGTTATATATATGTACAATGATTGAAGTAAGGCTTCTCTGCCAGGGGAAAATCAATCTGACAAAAACCAGAATTTAATTGCAATGGTGACCAAAATTCAGAGACAGGAAATGGAAGAAAGTACGCTATAGACAAGAAAATCCTCCACAACAAACATGCCGAAAGGTTTGGATTACGTTAAAATTCTGTTACCATCAAGAGTTTTCCTTCAACTATAGTACCTTCTCAATTTGTGGTCGTGCCAAAGTTTGTACAGTTACAGGAGCGATGTTTTCAATTGACCTAGACATAGAGAGAAACAAGTTTTTCAGACCACTTCAGCTAACAGACTAATACCTGAAGACAACAGAGAAAACCTCACAAGAGTTTCCATCACTGAATTATTTACTAGAAAGATCAAAGGATGATATTATGAACAACTAGCTCTCTTTTAACTGGAGGTGTTGGAAGTAACTGAAGAATGAATACGGGATTTTCACTCATAAAGAAATAGCCTTATTCTAGCTCAAGATCTCCTATATCCAGAATCAGAACAAGCAATAACACAGGTTCAAACGAAGCTGGAAAAGCTAGATGTTACAGCGTGGTGGAAACACTATTTATAAAGTCAGCGGGATTAGTTATAAGTAATCTTCACCAGTAACCAAACAATTGAACAGAAATGGATACAAAAACGCAAGAAAAACATACAGAAATAGCTGATTGGTCCTCAAAAGAAGATAATGCATTACCTTGCAGCCATTTCTCTATCTCTTCCCAGCTTTTGACTTTCTAGAGAGTAAAGGAAATTGGAGCCCATAAACTTATTTAAGGATGGTATACACTCAAACGCCTTGGCAACTTTCAACCAATTTGTTTGAGGAAAGTGACTTCTGGAATTATTAACTTCATGGAGATGACTCCCACTGCATTTACACAATCAGGAAGAATAAAACAAAAGATCCGTGAAAAGTTCTTTATAAAACCAAAATGGACAGGGATATGATCAATTTTGCCTCATTTTATTAGCACCGATCATAGATTTACATGCCAAAGAGCTTCCAGCAAATTTATCTCCTCTTGTCACCACCATTTACTGTACAAAAACAAAACAAGTGGCATTGCGATTAGTTGAATCTGATGAAATTGTAACATAAACTGCAGAAATTGCATACTGTACCAGCTGGAAGATACAATTGTGCCGATTTTGAGCTGTAATCATGATCGCTATGACAATTACAATACACCACAACGAATTTGACGATTAATTTCAAAATCTATGCATAGGAAAACGAAGAACTAACCAAATCCAGAAGCTAATAAGTTCTCCAACTAGAAGATGAAGCGATTCTGCTATAACTAACGAAAATTCCTCTTTACACACAGACGAACACCGAACAATACACTCAAAAATTATTCGCAAATGAATCGGTGTGAGAAAAAGCGAACAAAAACCCCTAGAAATGACTGGGAAACGGGAAGATCGAGATTACATTTTCAAACAGATGAAACTCTAGTGCTTCTGCGGCGAAATAGTGAAACTCCGGCGACGAAACTTTTCCGGTAAGATCACGAGGCGAGAGAGAAGAAAGAGCGCGTCTCCAATTACAGCTTTCTGCGATTTTCGTATGGCGGGATAGTTAAAAAGGTTCACTCTCTCTCTCCCTCACTTTCACAGACATCAAAAACAAATATATTTTGATTTCAAAGGAAAATAATTCCATGTATCGGTTTTAAATCCATATTTTAAAAACAGCAACGATAAATTTTTGAAAAATTATAACATGACAAAATAGTATTACACGAGATTTCAATTTCACAAGTATAAAAATGTTGTAAATTGTAATTTTTAAGCTCTGTTTGTATATGAAAATTAATTAGCAAAATAAACAAGGTGAAATCTGAGGTAATTTGCAAAATAGACCATATAATATACAAAATATTTTATTCGCCCAAACCGAACTTATCATCAAACCAGTTTGTTCTTTCTTCTACTGCAGATTTTACAAGATTTTCAGAAGCAAAATTCCAAAGCATTTATGAGACTAACCTTAAAAATTATGACCAAGAAAAGAAAATAAGAACTCAACACAGAGCAAGAGACAAATTCGACAGACCAACGAAAACTTTTTTTTCTTTTTTTTTTGGTTTTAGAATACTTTCGTGAAAAGAAAATCAATCTTTTTTTTTAACTGACTCGGACTTCTCCCATGCTAGCATGCACTTGCTTCACCGTCTTATCATACTCATCTTCTTCGTCTTCTTCTTCTTCTACTTCCTCAACTTCTTCCTCTGCATCTTCCTCCTTGCCCTCGGCATCTTCTCCTCCTCCCCACCCAAATGCTCCAATCGACCGAGAAACACGAGCTGGAGTTTTTGCCTCTTCCACAATCTTCATTATCTCTTCGACGCTTTGGAGTGAGAATGTCGGGTTCTCTTTCCTGAAGTATGCAGCTTGAGCTATTTCTGTAAGTTCCCTTGGCAGGTTCTTTAGGAACCATGGATGTTTCTTGATGTCACCTATCGTAATCCTCTGACAAGAAAAATGATAAGTTATACAAGTAATTATCTCAAAAAGGATGGACAAGCTTTTCGACAGAGTGATGATACCTTATTCGAGTTGGTGACAAATATACGGGAGAGGAGATGTTTGCAATCTTGTGAGATATGGACATAGTCCGGGATCTTGTACTTGACAGCCATTATTCTCTGTAACAATGTGGCACAACGATCAGTGGTGGTGTCGTGTCAACTCTTAAGCAAAGAATGCAAAAACAAAGAAACCTACTTGTATTGTTTTTTTGAAGTTTTTGGGATCCTCTTGGTCTTCAAATGGGTATGCTCCCACCAGCATGACATAAAGAGTCACACCACAAGACCATACATCAGCCATCTGAGTGAGAAGGAAGAATATAAGTACCAAAACTCTGATGATTTCTGTGAAGTTGATGTTTCCAAATCCAAACAATAAGATCATAACAATTTCATAGAGCATATGGGTCAAGATAAGTATTTGGGATCCATTGCGTTTCTAAAAAATTCTTTATGCATGGCTCAAGGCTAGAAAGCTTATAATTATCAATGAACAAACGCACTTAAAGAGTCGAGAAATGCAAAAAAGGAATGGCGATTAAATGATAAAAAATGGAAAAATAACACATTCTGGTCCTGGATAATTAAAAAGACATGTTTACTGCCCAAATCTATCAAGGCCACAGCAGATATCTGCCAATATGGGCGATACCTTCTTGATGTATAAACATATTATGCATGAGAAAAAGTTGAAAGAGCTACATTACTACGCAGGAAATTTTTTCAAACTATGATGTCTCTATCAAGATGCTAAGCATACTTGATATACTAATACTTGCAAACCAATAAGATTACCTTGCCATCATACTCTCCGCGAGAAAGAACCTCAGGTGCAATATATGCTGGAGTTCCAACAGTTGATTTGGGCATAGAGTGCAACAGTGAGGACTACAAAAGAAGAAAAATAGCTCACATGGAAGTGACAAGGGGCCTCGCAAATGGAGGGAAAAAGAAGAAAGAGGAGCTTGTTACAACAGGATAAATTAAGAAATCACTAGCACATTCAAGTGCATGCTGGAGATATATGGCAGACCTTGGAATAACCAAAATCACAGATCTTCAGGCGTGGAGCAGGACTTCCATCTAAGAGGGTATTTTCAAGCTTCAGATCTCTGTGGCATATTTGCTGTGACAATAAGGAACTAATGCAAGTAAAGGACTGATACCGCAGAAATTATGTATATCTGTGAAGTTAAAAAAACTTCGTAACCCATTTCTTTCTCTTACCATAGCATGACAATAGCTGACTCCTGAGATAAGCTGCTGGAAAAAGTATCTTGCCTGAAAACAAAGATGTGCACAAAAAGCTATCATAATCGGAGAAGCTGCTCCAAATGATTTACAACACATATTCCTTTTGCTTCCTGTACTACAAAACACAAATATAATTCTACAAGATTTCCGCTTTCCTTTCCACTCAATTAATCTCAGACCACAATACAACTCTGAAATTGATCATTTAGTACACCACCATGACTTAAAATCTTTAAATGCCAGGGGAAGCTCACCTCATCCTCACTGAATCTTCCAGCGCTACATATACGCTCAAATAGCTCACCGCCAGCAGCATATTCCATAGCAATGGCGATGTGCGTTGGTGTCAAAACCACCTGGAAATGCCACAACAGTGAACTTAGGATACCAACTTCCGCTGAGACTAATCACCATCGGTTTAAACATGACACCATGAAGCCATGGAAAAAATGCAGTTACCTCCTTAAACCGGATAATATTGGGATGACGAAGTGATCTGTGGTTAATAATCTCTCTCGCCACGTTCTCATCAATCTATTCACCAAAACAAAACCAGAAAAAAAAGGATTGAAAATCACATACTCAATCTTTGATCTTATAAGACAATGAACCAGTACTATGCTCACAAAAGTAAGAATCCCAGATAAACGAAGCAGAAGAACACTCCAACTTGCAAAATTGCACACGTAAAAGGAAGTAATTTGAGAGTTAGAAGAAGAACCTTAGGTCCACGCTCGATGTACTTCATAGCAACGAGTTCCTTGGAGTTTTTGACTCTCATGAGCCTCGCCACTCCAAAATTCCCAGCACCGATGTCTTTAACAAGCTCGTACTTGTCCATTTTCTCGTAGCGAAATCAAACAACAAGCCTAATTTCCACTACACAAAGTCACAAACCCAGAAAATCAAGGGATGCGATTCAGAGGTTTTTCGCGATGGCTAAAAAAGGCACAAAGTGATAGAATGAGATTTTGAAAGCAAAAGCGAAATTGTCGATATCCTTTTTTCTTATCCGTGAAGAAATTCCAAAAGAAGATATGATTACGAATTACAATGATGATGATGATGATGATGATGCCGTAATAATCTCCATCGTTCCTTGCTGGCTTCTTCTCTCGAAGTCACGATGGCTCTTATTTTTTTATTATTTAAGTAATAGTTTACTTATTGAATTATTTTTGGTTAATTTAAGAGGTATATTAATAAATGTGGGACCTACAAATTCCAATTCTATCGGTTCTTTAGTGACTGAGACGTCGCTATATGTGAAAAGGATATTTTAGTTGTCACAGAATTGCGTCTATTTCTTATTTTTTCATCTTTTTGCAATTTGCCGATTCTACGAGAACATCATTTGTTTATTGGATATGCTTTTTTTAAAGAATCAAGAGAATACGAAAACAACTTGTACTCAAGAATGTTTACTATAATTCTCTAGTGGATCTTTATAAGAGCTGGAGATTAGTTTGGATTTTATCTTAAAGTATCCAGTTATCAAAAAATGAGATTGTTAGGACTTTTTTTACCCGAGAGTATTTAGTTACAAAAAAGAAAGTTAGTTTAATATTAGATAAACTATAATTGCAACTAACGGTCAGTAGAAAGCTATATAAGTTATATAACGAATCTGAATATGACTTAGTTATCTTGTTGGATTGTCTAGATATGTTTTTGCCTTTTACGGAAAGATTCGATTTGGAACAACTTCTGAATTAACCTGAAAAACGTAATTAAACATTGACTTGTTGGTTGTTTGTAGAATGGTTGGTTTATACTTTCCGAATGTGGCTATGTGAAATCACATTTTGATTATATGTATAAAGTTGAGATATAATTTTAAAATTTGCAAAAAATTATTAGTTTTGTTAAAATAATAGGAGATGCAAACTAAATAAATTCTCTTCTTAACTAAAAAAGCAATAGATTTGTTACATTGAATGATGGATAGATTTGTGAGTTGTGACTTTGCTTAAGCTACCCCAACAGATAACGGATATATCATATAGATGTTGAGTAAGAAAGAAAAAAAAACATTTACGATTGCATTCTCGTAATGGGCTTTATGATTTTAAGGCCCAATAGATGAAGTAAGGCTAATGCACAACTTTAAGAAACGTAATTCTAGCAAGTGTTTATCGACTGCGTTGTAGGTTTCTTGTGTTCGTGGCACTATGGATTAGGTTTTAATATGGTTTCTAATTTCGTTGATTTCAGTGGCATAAGTCCAGTTGTTGCTTGTGGCAAACTGTTTCATGTACAAAAACACTTACATCATTACTAAATTATGTCATGGGTTTGGTTTCGTTAACAATAAGTCAATCTCCTTGATGAGTTTTATCTATATGATTATCTATTTGTCTATTTGCAACATGTAGTAGATTGAAATGGGGCTGCAAAATATGCTCTTGCAATTCCTAGTTAGATCTAGCTTTTGATAATACGATTATCTAATTTGTCATTTCGATATGATAGATAGATTGTTTTTAAAAGAGATCTCAACCACTTTTCTTTAACTAAAATAAAAAATTTAGTCACTTTTTATTAAAAATAACTAAAAAGTTTTAAACCTATCAGGACACTTCCATCAACAGTATTTAAAAGAGATATTTATTATTAAAATAATACAAAGTGGTGAAAAGAAGAGAGAAGTGAGAATCGTCTCTGTTTTCAGAAACTCTGAAAAATGTTTATGGCCACGTGTTTTTCCAGAAATGATTGATTTTATTCTTTTTATTAAAATTTAATACTTTATCTAAATTCAATTAAAATAAGCAATATTTTATTCATGAGAAACTCTTTTTTGAGAATCAACCGATGTAGATGGTCTCATACTCTACTTTGTTGATTGTGTTTAAGTTTCTGAGGATTTTTCTACTTTCCGACGTTATGCCAAGAGGCTGGTCTTCACTAGAAAACTACTTCCACCCAATTCAAGCAAGTATGACCTCTTCTCCCAACAATTTATTCATGTACTGAAAGGCCATTAGAAGTTGACTGAAGTGTGAAGGTGGAGATTATGTATTCACTTGTTGATTTGGTATACATTCTATGTAAGGTTCAATTATTTACGTTATATAATTATAATGGAGTAATTTACAGTAATTGGGTTAAAATGGTTTGATTCGGTCAGGTTGATACGGTTTGGAAGTTAAACCCGGCCTAGATATGATGTTACAACCAGTCCACATCTTTTATGATTTTAGTGGAACAAACGAAGAGTTATTTAGACGATACAAACAAGGTCCGAATAAGTGTGAGCTGTCCCAAGTAAGACCACGTAATACTCACCTCAACAAGATAGTGTTCTTAAAGTGTGTCAAACACAATCACACACACACAAATCATAAAACACAAAGACGATAATCCATCGATCCACAGAATAGACGCCACGTGGTAGATAGGATTCTCACTAAAAAGTTCTCACCTTTTAATCTTTCTCCACGCCATTTCCACAAGCCATAATCCTCAAAAATCTCAACTTTATCTCCCAAAACACAAAACAAAAAAAAATGGCTTCCACTGCTCTCTCAAGCGCCATCGTCGGAACTTCATTCATCCGTCGTTCCCCAGCTCCAATCAGTCTCCGTTCCCTTCCATCAGCCAACACACAATCCCTCTTCGGTCTCAAATCAGGCACCGCTCGTGGTGGACGTGTCACAGCCATGGCTACATACAAGGTCAAGTTCATCACACCAGAAGGTGAGCTAGAGGTTGAGTGTGACGACGACGTCTACGTTCTTGATGCTGCTGAGGAAGCTGGAATCGATTTGCCTTACTCTTGCCGTGCTGGTTCTTGTTCGAGCTGTGCTGGTAAAGTTGTGTCTGGATCTGTTGATCAGTCTGACCAGAGTTTCCTTGATGATGAACAGATTGGTGAAGGGTTTGTTCTCACTTGTGCTGCTTACCCTACCTCTGATGTTACCATTGAAACCCACAAAGAAGAAGACATTGTTTAAGCCTCACCTACTCACCAGCTTTTGATGGTTTAAAAATCATGTCTTTATAAATTTCACATTTTGGGTTGAGTTTGTTGTTACTAAAAACTATTGTTATCTGTTGTTATTGTTCCTGGTTTGGCTCACCATCAATCGATGACATTTTAAACTATGCAACTGCAAATTCTGCAACACTTTCGATGAGAATCTAACATTATCGTTTAAACATTGGAAATACATTTTCTTGAAGTCTAGCTAGCTTTGGTTTGTAGTTCTTATTCTGAACTCAACAATCATCAAAGTATCAAGAAAAATCCGATTTGCGAGCAATTGTGAAATCTTAGATTGATAAATTCTCTAGAAAGAACTATACATGTTATTTGTAGCTATAGAAGAAACTATGGAATCTTATACTCTAATTAAGCCCAAATGGCAAGAGAAGACATGAGTCCAGCTCCTAGGAACAACATTACATAAGATACAATTTGAAGCCTAAAGTTACACCTCATTTTTGTACTCAAGAAATCAGCAGCTATGAGATCCACTAAAGCCATGTACACAAGAATTCCGGCTGAGAGCGAGTCCAAGATACCTTCAGTGACCAATGCTCCGACACTGTGAGAATTGAAAGACGACGCCACTGCGGTTCCAATCCCGATCCCTATCGGGGTTGTGAGGGCGAAAAAACAAGCCATTATGGTCGCTGATTTGTTCCTGAATTGCGCTTGGGAGATGCATCCACCGAGCGCAAATCCTTCAAAGAATTGATGGAAGGATAGTGCTGCGATTAGAGGCCGGATTGTGCAAGGAGACTGAGATACTCCAAGGGATAGACCGATGATTATGGAATGTGACACAATTCCAAGCTCCAGAACCTAACAGTATTAGCACAAATTTTGGAGCTTTTTTGAAGAAACCCAAATAGTATTTGCAACTCTGAAAGAATCAGAAAAAAAAAGAACAGAGCTTTGTACCTGAGAAACAACGATATGCCTAGCTCCATTAACAGCATCCAAACCCCCGTGTACGTGTCCATGTCCGTGTCCATGCCCGTGCCCATGAGCATGAGCATGACCAATGTCGATTTTACTGTGTCCTTCACATGAATCATGACCAGGAGGATGACTATGTCTATGATGAGCAGCATGAGCATGAATGCCAACAATGTGAATCCCACCACTGTCTTCTTCACCAAACACTTTCCCATCATTCGTTCCTTCTCCAATCATGGGAACAACAATACCCGGTGATTGTTCACGGCCAAACGGTTCAACAGACTCACTAGCTTCCCTCTCTTGCTTCCGTTCATAGTACTGAGTCCCCATGAAATCCACAAACAGAGTGATCAAAGCAGCAATCATCGCAAAGAATCCCGGGAAAGGAAACTTAGACCAAGGGAAATCCGGTAAGCACGGGTTCTTCAAAGCTTCCGTGCCACCCGCCAACATATGAACAAAACCCGTGGCGAGAATCACACCAGCTGCAAAAGCTTTAGCAGTCACAAAGAGATTACCATCAGTTTGAAGGAAACGACGGTTCCTGCCAATGAGTGGTATAGTTACACCAGCAGCTCCAGCTAAGAGAATCGAAGCAATGGCTACAAATTTAAGTAGAAATGCAGCGGAATCATCACGACAAAGATCTGACTCGCTAGCATTGCAAAGGACGTTAGATGAAGTAGCAGCCATTGCCTCAGGAACTATCTGCAAAATGGACTCTGTTGCTGTTTTTAAAAAAAACAGAGGACCATTTAACAAATCAAGCATATCAGAGCAAATTCAATATTACATTAGTAAATAAACCTAGCAATGGATAAGAAATTGCGAGACTTTGAATCAAATCACATGTAAAGACATCAAAATATGAACCTTTAAGTCAAATGAAATAGTTGACGAAGTGTTCGATGAAATACCTGAGAGAGACTTTGTTTCTGATCCGAACAAGTATAGAGGAACCAGTTTCCAAAGAACCTAAATAAGAAAACCCAGAATCAGTTTCGGTAATCAAAACAACAAACTTCAATCGAAACAATCAAAATTCTGATTGATTACGAACATCGACGAAGAACATTTGGGGTCTAAGATGTCCTCGGGATCATGAAAAGTGAAGAAATAACGTAGGATTCTCGCAATCCGAAAAAACACGAATGGGAATTAAATATGAGAATCAGACAGATCCATCTGATGATGAAATCAGACAAAAGCAAGTTGGAGAAAGATACAAGTAATGTCGACATCGTGAGGAAGTTTGCAGTTGAGAAACGGGTTAGAGTCTTGGCATAGAAGATACAATTCTTCCGAATATTGTAGCCACACGCCAACTAAATGTCGACATTTTGTTGTAATTTCATTTTTTATTCATCTTTTTTTTTTGGGTTAAATACAATATTACCCTTCATCAATACTTTTTGGATTGTAAAACATATTGGGTTTGAATGGTAACACAATACACTTTTGTACAGTTTTGATAGTTATCAATCATAAAAACTTTATCAAAAACGTTACAAAAAGTTTTACTCTCAGCTTTTTTTGTAGAGCTCGTTCTAAAAGTTTTGCACTGTTCCGATAAAGCTAACATCTAAAATATTTATACAACTTTTGGTTACCAATCAGATCCATTATTTGATTAAAAAATGTAATGGTTACGGTACTAGTAAAGTATATCTCACAGTTGAAAACTTGAAATAGTAAAAAAAAAGTATCCCTACCTAAACCCATTTGGCCTATTGCAAATTTGCAATAATACATCATACTTTTAGCTTATGAGCATCTCGAACAGGTAGATGTTGAATTATATTTTAATCTTAGGTATATACTGTATGTTGTAATTTAATTGTGTATGGAACATGAAAAAGAGTGAAGAAATCACCAGAGAATTGTTTGACCTTAAGAACGGTAACTATCTCCCAAGTGCAAAGTAACTTTTATATTTAAGAGTATAGTCACTCAACTACAAGAGACAAAACACACATTCACCATGACAAAAACAACCATTATTACCGAAGAGCAAAACACACATCATTTCATAAGTGACCTTGTCAAATGTTCTCTTGCAGTCGCGAGTGCTTGACTTATCGTCTGAAGGAAAAAAAAAACACCGCAGAGAAATGTATCAAGTTCATTAGTGATGGTGTTACTTGAGAGTTCGGATCAATGTAACTATTTCAAAGTTTGTATCAAGATGATGTAATTATCAAGAAAAATATGATCACAATTTCAAAACCACTGTACCTGCTCGGATAGAGGAGCGTTAGGGTCAGTGCTATTGATCCCTGCTTTACCTGCTATTACATTTGCATCCGTCTCCAGAACAATACTGAAATATAAGATAGTTTTATTTGACTATGTAACCTATGAAACAGTCCATTTATGATCTAATGGTTTTAGTAATGTCGAAAAGAAGATTTTTTTTTATACCCGCCATCGATAATTTCATCAAAGCTTAGAAAGATGAGATCAAGGTTGTCTAGTGCCTCTCTCTTATCAACATTGCTTCTGTAATTTGGGTTCAGAAGAGAGGAAGATCGAAAATTTGAGCGAAGTTGGGAATGTAGAAATAATATAACAAAAATTTGAAGCTATGATTAGACAAACCTAAGGAGAAGGGTCACTGCATCAAAGAGTCCCTCAAGCACACTGGCTAAGATAAGCTCGTTTTCCTCTTCACCGCCCGTAACAAAGAAATGGAGATCTTGCACAAATTTGTACACAACAATGTTGTTCTCCAGTGCTGTCACTTCCACTACATATCAAGAACTAGCAATTGTAATGACGGAAAAGATTTGATAAAAGATACTCAACAAGTACACTATGAAGTATCTAAAACATGGTTGATGTCGAAATCTACCTTCGGTCCTAGCATTTGTTTTCTGAGTCTTTGTAAACACGGATTTTTCGAACGCTTCCTGAGCTGAATTTGTTGGCCAGTCATCTGAGTAATACTTAACCGCTACACGCTTTCCTTCAGAATCCAAAAGCAAGATGTTTTTCACTTTTGGGGGCAATTCCTAAATGTAAGTAATGAAAACACAGAATAGAATAAAGATTAAGAGATATTGAAAATCACCAACCAAAAGATGTAACAGAACATGAATCAGTGAACAGTAACAATCTCTTTTCTGTATATAGTACAATTAGCTATCCACAATTGTCTAACACCTAATGAGTGATTATCTGAAAATCATGCGTAACTTCAATCAAATTTTTTATATGACTAAAGATTTAAGACGATCGTATCTATAGATGAAAACAATTACAAAATCTGAAATTTGTCACTTCTCACATGCATGTAAAGTATTACAATATCGCAGATAATAAAACATAGGAATGATCGGTGCAATAGAAACAGAGAAGAAATCTCTGAAATAAAAGAAGTTTAGAAAAATAGATTCATACCATGGCTTAAGGAGAAGAAATCTGCAGAGAATGCCCTAGTAATAAAGAAAAACTCTCCTTTGGACTTTGGCAGAGGAAATTTTCAGAAAACGTTACAAATTGGCAAATTCATATTTTCAGGAATATTAATTTTCTTTTACTAAAACACTCTCTCTTTTTTTTCTCTCTTAATTATGTAATTAATTAGTTGCTTTTTCTTTTTCTGGTCAACTTTGATTTGTTTTTCTTGTGACATCAGTCAACTTGACATTGGAAGCGAAGAATCCAGAGTTTCCAGATGTCATTACTCTGTCTGGTTTTCTCTAAACCGGTTCCTGATTCAGTCCGGACCGAGATTTGGGTAATATTTGGTACACTCTTCTCTTGGGCCGTGTGGATCTTGGGAACATTAAAACGGGTCTTACTCGACCCGGCTTAATCATCCGAAACTCTGTCAGCCCAAGCATGTGCCTCCACAGGCCCGCCTAAGTTATTTATGATAAATTAGTTCTTTTTTGGTAATTAAGAAAAATCAAGCAATTACAAACGGACCTGTGACCACTTCTAATCCTACTATATTATTTGGAAAATACATTTTAAATGTAACCTTAATTTTTGTAAGTAATTATATAGGTATGCCATTAGAAATAAAATTTTAAAAAGTAAATTAATTTATCTCTTTAAGGATTAAAAAGTCAAATACTAATTTAATTAATTAAATTAATTAAAAAACGAAATA
>Ga0041059_1001146_pt1 | contig 21187 bp, 12 predicted proteins | sample AraColnosormetaG_FD_56232 | JGI IMG/M metagenome (GOLD analysis project Ga0041059, IMG submission 56232) | Arabidopsis roots microbial communities from North Carolina, USA - Col MF nosort | ecosystem: Host-associated > Plants > Roots > Unclassified | place: USA: North Carolina | collected... | reverse complement strand
AAAAAAAAAAAAAAAAAAGAGTTTGATCCCACCAATTCACTAATAAAAAGGGCTTTACAATGTATTAACTAAAAAGGATTAAATGGAATAAGATTTTGTCTCTAGATGCACATGATAATTCGGTATTTGATATCTGTAAAACGAAACCGCACTGACATATTGTTATTAAACCAGCTTTTAGGTGAGATTCTACCTAAAAGAACCTAAACGTCGATTTCATTATATATCATTTTCTTTTAATTAAAACAACTTTTAAGGAAACCACATGCTGGAACAAGATTGGACCTGGCACGTTACCTGATGTCCGCAGTCCACTCTAAAAGCTTAAGATAATGGTGACGATTATTTGTTAGTATTAGTTATAATCATAACAACAACTCAACTTTTAAAAAATAAAAAAATCGATAACGTGCTTCTTCTAAAAGCTTAATGTATAAAATTCGAATTTTTATTGCTGACCAAGGATCCATTAATGTGTTGGTATCCATTACGTAAACGAAGATCTTAGTTAATTTTTAAAGAAAGACCCTAAAGAAAGTTATTTTGTCAATCTCTAGTTATCTATTGCATATTTGTCATTATGTTTACACTCGTCATTCCTCGATGAAAGGTTAACCACGTTGACTTTAAACTTTCTTTGTTTTTGAATGAGACAAACAAAAGTAAATTAAAGGGATTTAACTTCTAATTACAACGCTTGCTTACAACTTAATTGATAGGTAATGATAGCGATCAATCAATTATAGACATACATGTGTCAGTCTTCATAGAGATTTAATGTTTTGAGTTCCTCCAAAATCACAAGTTTTGCATATACTGAAACAACCAATAGTATGTAAAAACACAAAATCACATGTATAATGGTATTGATGAAAATCGTATATATAGACTCACTAAACTATTTCCCCCCGGAAAGTTGGTGAATGAAAATGAACCTAAATTAGATTTCTCTTATACATGTCTCCCTAAACAACTTAACTGGTCAAAATTTAATATCTTCATTGGCATTACTTGTCAGTTGATATCTTCTATGCCACTGAAGTGATCAATGAAGTAGTTGTATGGAACCAAAGTGATCAATTAAATAGCTGTTTCACCAAAACAAAAAGTTATGTTATGTCATTTTCAAATTTTTCTTTGAATTCCTAAAATACTTGTAAAGGTTGTAGGTTAGGTTATTTGAAATTCAAAATGTAAGTGGATTAGTATGTTAAAATCAAAAAAAAATGAAGAGAAGACATGCGAATAGCCAAAAAAATAGGCAAGAACTAAAAAGCACATACAAAAAGTGACGACACCAAACCAAACATCATTTAGGTATGGTTTTAACGTCTGCATCAAAGTTGCTCTGCGTATTATCTGCTTGAAATGACTCATTCAATAGTATAATCTAATTAATAGGAACACTTCAAATAGGTGAAATTTGACATCGAATTATATATTGTCTCCACATTTTTAAGTTACATGGCTTGGAATTATTACATATTTTCAGAAACTATTTGTGACGCAAAAAAATGTGATTTCATGATTTCATCGCTTGAATTTGGTAATTTCATTAAAATTTACATTTCACTGAATTTAATTGACATACGTAAATTAAAAAATGAAAACATTAATTCTACATAGAAATTTGAAACCAAAAAAAACTCTTAAAACATATGACGTATATCATATAACAAGATTAATCACAAATAAAATGTAGTATTAAATTAATTAGTTTGCTAGATTATGAAATTATAACATTTATAAAAATTACCGTTTTTTAGCATCTGCAAGTACAACATGCCCTAATTGTTGTTTTTATAAATTTCTTTGAGCACAATCTTTTGGCTTTGCCATCAAATAATTATGCTAGTTTCTTACTTGATGTTACATAACAAATGTGAACAAAAAAAAAACACAATTGACGATCTAAATATATAAAAAGATTCCTAAAGAATTCTCGATTGACTCTCTAATGAGTTCTAACATCAGAAACCCGACAATTCCGACACGACTCATTACGAAACAACCCAATCCGACAACACAAACACACCGCATCACTCTCATGAGCTCCAAACAACTCGGAACCCCACCGTCGAGTCGACTCAGCCGAGTCAACAACACTCACTTTCCGAGTCGACTCGTACCGATAACTCGGTCCAACAGAGAGTTCCAAATTCAACACCCAATCTTCCTCGTTCCCATAATCCTTCTCCGACGTCGTTCCACTACTCTCACAATTATTAACCATACCAATCTCTTCACGCACCGGTTCCGGTTTAACCGGTCCAGAGAAATCAAGATGTATAGTCTCAACGACATCGTTTTGAAGAGACGACGGAGACACGACGGATTCGTTGATCAGACGGTGAGAGTTTGGATCAATCCCACGGCTGAGAAGCTTCCTCTTGATATGAGTGTTCCAATAGTTCTTGATCTCGTTATCTGTTCTTCCTGGTAATCTCCCAGCTATTAAAGACCATCTATAACAACAACACAAAGTTTCAGAATCTTTCACAAATATAATCATATTCTTAAAAAAGTGTGAGAGAAAGAGACTAACTTGTTACCGAGCAAGCTATGGAGCTTGATGATGAGTTCATCTTCTTCTTCAGTAAAATTGCCTCTTTTGAGATCTGGTCTTAGATAATTCATCCATCTCAATCTACAACTCTTACCACATCTTTGTAATCCTGCACAAAGTTCAATCAAAAATCAAATCTTTACCTCTCTGTAAATATAAAGAAACAGAGGATGTATGAATAAGTACCAGCGGCGCGAGGGAGAGATCGCCAGCAACCTTCACCGTGTTTACGGATGTAATCAACAAGAAGCTGATCTTCTTCTTTAGTCCAAGCTCCTTTGTTCATGTGAGCTTTCTCGCAGCATGGTGATCTTCCCATCTTTGTTGATCTCTATATGTATATATGTATCTCTCTACGTGTATTTGGAGGAAATAGTGTTTTATTTTTTTTGCAAGGAAGAGAGTTCCTGTAGGATGGTGTTTTCGTTTTGAATGTTATTTATAATAACTACCTAACATTATTTTAATACCAAAGTTAAAAATAAAAATGTATCTAACAAATGAAATGATGTGTTCGTTTTTTTGTGCCTAAAGAATATTGTAACACCAACCAGAAAACACAAATTTGATTGTAGTACACTCACAGGAGGAACGTGGGTGGAGTTTCCTAACTTTTTTTGTTTTTTGTTTTCTGAGATGTAGATCGTACGGTTTTGGTTATTGACTTTTTGGCTCTTTAGAATCATCTCATCTGCTCAAAAAAAATATCATAATCATTTTACAAATTCCACAATTCATTGCAACATGTACTGTTTTTAACCATTCTTATTGCATATAAAAAAATATAGTCACGCGTAACTTTCGTATAAAAAGATCGATTATAAAAGAGAAAATAACTAAATAACGGTTTAAGTAATCACTAATCAGTTAGTGAATAAAGTGTTTTTAACATCATCAAATTTACTTCTTAGTTTCTGTAACGATTTTGTAAACTCGTTTTAATATCAATAAATTTGTTTAGCGGAAAATTAAACCAATTTTTTTTGCATTATTGAATTAAACAATTGTTTACTGCATTATTAACAAAAAAAAGTACTTAAACCTAATTTTGGGAAAATGTTAAAAAGAACAAAAAAAAAGTAGATCTGGGAGAAAGTAGGTAGATAGATTGGGAAGATGAGTAGGTAGCTGTCTTTTTTCATCTCTCTCTTCTCCAATCACTCTCTCCACACGCTACTTCCTTCACGTACCTCCACGTGTCCTTTCTTATGATTTTATCACATTCCTCTCTCCTTTGTCTCTTCAATTATAAAAACATGAATATTATTTAGATTAGTTGGATAACTGAATTATTGGGTTTGGGCATGTGTACTTGGTCCTTCTTCTACTGTTGTGTCTCTTAAGTTTTTTTTTATATTTTATTTTCGGATTTCACATTGTAACGACGGTCCAATTAAAGAATACATTTTTAAAATGAATTTACTAGTAACTTGTAAGGTACTTAAATGGTATCAATCAACATTGGGATGATTTTTCTTGGAAATTGGAATAACGTCGCTATAACAGGCGATTAGATAAATTAGTCGCATAGAATCGTATAAATGTTAAATGTTTTTGTCTCACACGCCCCATACGTATTTTAGTCCTTTGCACTTTTGCAGAAGTTATCAGAATTCTTTTCAATATTTAAAGAGGAGTTGAATTTTACAACAGTGATGTAATTCTATCTAAAGCTTAATTTCATAAGTTTATTATAGTTCTGTTTTTCTTTCTCAATCGTAAACATTTTTTCTTATATAGAAAACCCCGTACAATCTAACTACTATTCAACGTAATTTAACTACTGTTCAATCTTCAATGTTTTGTCATAAGCTAGTAATCTATGCTTAATTAAGAAAGAAACATAAGAAGAGTCATGAGCGGATGGGCCTTTTGTTCATAGCATTGTATTGGTCATGGGCCATTACTTGCAAAGCCCAACATGGCTAACCGCAAACAAGCTTCTAATTTCATCACGCTACGCCAAATGCCAAACATTGTTGTACAACACTTCTACCTTCTGAGTCTTCCTGACTATTGGCTAACATGAACTACGACGTTCAAAGAAAGGTTCTTCGGAGGTACACTGATCGATATGGAATTGGAATCGAAGGTTCCCTATGCACAAAAGAACATGGCGAAAACACGATTCAAAAAAACATAACGTCCGAAGCGCAACTAAAACTTAATATTTCGTGTTAAAAGCCAACTAAAAGTTACATTTCCGTTTTGTAAGCAGAAAGTGTGACTATTTTATGTGTTCTTAACAATATATCATTTTTTTTTTTACTTTGTTAATATCACTTTCTCATTTCTAAACGCTTTGTAATATTCTAGCGAAAATATAATTTATTAATGATTTTTATTTTTACATGCAAATTATACGACTGAAATGTTATAGGAATAGAGACATGTTTGTATCACAAAATTAACTTATGTAGGAAAAACAAATAGTATAAGTCTATCGTTCCCCTCTCTGTTCAGGCGTCAAGCCTCCCTTGCCACATTTAGGACAACTCTTCATACCAAATCCTTGACAATCAAAACATCTGCACATATTCAAAATCCCAAATTAACTCTCCTTAAGTACTCATTGAACTGTAAATTTTTAGATTGATATTTGAGAACCATGTGACATTGTTAGTTATTACTTACTTCCACCTCTCAAACATATTTCCGTTCTTCTTATTTTTACCTGTTCCCTGTAGACAACAAGAGAATTTTGTCTAGTATATGCATAAATATAGAGTAAGAAAGAGTAAAATGAATAGGTATGGTCTGGAAAAGATTGATCATACACTAAAGGTATTAGTTTATTACATAGTATCTAGTAATGAAAATCAAATTAGTACCTTGCAACCGGGACATTCAATTGCTCCTTTGGCTCCACAAGTCTCACAACTTTTGAATATCTGTTTATATAAACCTTTTGAAGAATTAACAAAACTCTTCATTGACGATGATAACATATCATATTGTATATGGATGTATAGTGAAATCTTACCGAACCAAGAGAGAAATTTCCGATTTTTCCCGCAGAAACTTTGATTGTATCGCGTCGCCCCGAAACAAGCTGACTTTCAAAAGCTAGAATCTTCGGTTCTAAAGATAACTCACTGCAACAAAGTGGAAATTTCAACATTTTTGTAACTCAAATTAGAACTAGGAAGTAAGATATCTATGTACATCTATATGCATATCTATGCATACAAGTGATAGTGAATATGGATGGTGTGAGAAAGCTAAAGAATTTGCTTGGTTGTGGTTTGTGGATATTGAAACGGATCATGTGGAGGGAATATGTTGACAAGGATTATTGACTTAAAATACATAAGTGAAAGAAGCCAAAAGACCCTACAAATATCCATTGAAACAAATTAAATTATAATTTTTACCTAACTAATAAACAATATCAATCACAATTTAATTCTTTATTTTAAAACAGTAAAAAGCATAAACAATTAAGAGCTTAACAATCATTTTTTAATCAAAATATCTAAACAGTATACATTCAAGTAAATATTACTTTATGCATGCAAAATGTAAATCTGAATTCTGAATATGTTAATTTTTCTTTTTACAATGTATCAAATTTTATAAATTAAGAATAATATATTTTCTTATAAATTTATCCAATTTTAATTTAAGAGTAAGATATTAGTTCAAAAAGATAAAGAAAGGGACAAAGGATAATTAATTCAATGAACACGATCCTAAAATAGAAAAGTACGAAAACACCCCTTATCTTCCGAACACTTTTCCGATCGCAAAATGATCGCCTGAAACCATCGCCGGCTTCAGAGTGTTTGATCGTTTCTCCAGATAGATAGATTGATCCAATATGGCGAAATCGGAAAACTCAACGACTTCGACTTTCTCTTCTTTCGCCAACAAGATTCAACCGTCCAACGATGCAGAGTCCGATCCCGATTCGTATGCCCTCGAGAAATTCAAACTCTACGAAACCAGAGCGGTAAGCTTAAACCGATTCAGAAATTGTTGATTCTAAAGACTAATGAGGAAGATTGCATCAAACGTTTCTCATTTGATTTCACCATCGCTTAGGCACTCTCTAATGCGAAAAATGTGTGTTGGAATGATTGGAATCGTTAAGGGAACCCTAGATTGAATTGCTTGTCATATAATTTTCTTTGTGCAGAGGTTTTATCTAGTAGGGAGTGATAGGAATAAAAGATTCTTCAGAGTGTTGAAGATTGATCGTTCAGAGCCATCTGAGCTTAATATTAGTGAAGATCCTGTTGTATATTCGCCTCAAGAGATCAAGAGTCTGCTTCAGCGTATCGCTGAAGGCAATCGTGCCACGGGAGGATTGGCTTTTGTGGCCAAAGTCTATGGAATTGCTGGTTAGTCTTTGGGGAAGCAATGCTTGTCTTGTTTGTATATTTTGGATCTTGTGTAGTGAGCTAAGTTGAGTAAAATTTGTGCCTTGTAGGTTGTGCTAAGTTTATGGAGTCATACTATTTAGTTTTGGTTACAAAACGGCGACAGATTGGATGTATATGCGGGCATGCGATATATGCTATTGATGAAAGTCAAATGATCAGTGTTCCACATGCAACTATTCAATCTGATGTTGCGAATTCCAAAACTGAACTAAGGTCTGTATCTAGGAATTTTGATTTCCCTTTCTGAAGTTTGAGTGAAGCTAGCTATTCCCACTTTTAAATTCTTATTGCACCATATATTATTTCACAAAGTTCTTTGTATCTTTCCTTTATTTGCAGGTACAAGAAGCTTCTGTCAAGTGTAGATTTGACAAAAGATTTCTTCTACAGTTACACTTACCCTATAATGCAAAGCTTGCAAAAGAATGTTCTATCATCTGGTGAGGAAGGGATGCCTTATGATAACATATTCGTATGGAATTCGTATCTGACGCAGCCTATTCGATCAAGGTGCAACAACACTATTTGGACACTGGCATTAGTTCATGGGCACTTTAAGCAGGTATTGTCTTAGGGCTTCAATCCTATGTTTGATGCCAGGAGTTAAAATGGTTCTAACTAACTTTCCCCATCATTCAGATAAGACTATCAATATATGGAAGAGACTTCAGTGTTACTTTAGTCTCCAGACGTTCTCGACATTTTGCAGGCACACGGTAAGAATTCTTTCTTATCAGGCCTCTAATGTATGACAAATTCATGGTGACCGTTTCGATTTTCTGATGCCCTTTCTTAGTTATACCTTTTATCTTTAGGAACTTTGGTTAGGGTGAATATAATTAGTGATGTGACCTTTTCTAGACCAGTTTGGATGATTGTCTCCGTTTTTTACTGTAAAATATATATAGCCCTTTTCATTCTGTAAAACTTGTATTTCAGTTACTTGAAAAGGGGAGTGAATGATCGTGGAAGGGTTGCAAATGATGTTGAAACAGAACAACTTGTTCTTGATGATGAAGCTGGATCATGCAAAGGAAAAATGAGCTCAGTGGTGCAGATGCGAGGGTCAATTCCACTCTTTTGGTCACAAGAGGCCTCCAGATTTAGTCCTAAGCCTGATATCTTCTGTGAGAAACTAACCTAGCATGCGTCTGTTATCTATATTACACCATTTAATGTGTATGTATTTTTTGATCTACTTGCTTCTTATAAATGACTCCTGATTCTTTAATTCCGTTGTTTTGGCCTCAGTACAGAGGTATGACCCTACATATGAGTCAACCAAAATGCATTTTGAAGACCTGGTGAATCGATATGGGAATCCGATCATTGTGCTCAACTTAATTAAGGTTACTCTTTCTATTTATTAATGTCCTTTTTTATCTAGAGATGGTTATGCCTTTTGTACTTATAGACAAATATCCATGGAAATATTCAGACAGTTGAGAAAAGGCCAAGGGAAATGGTGCTAAGACGTGAGTTTGCGAATGCTGTGGGTTATCTAAATTCAATTTTTCGTGAAGAAAATCATCTCAAATTCATCCACTGGGATTTCCATAAATTTGCGAAGAGGTAAAATGTTGTGGAGTTGTTTTCCCACATTTTAGCCTGAACTCACATTGCTTTATATTGTCCATGTTATAGCAAGTCGGCGAATGTATTGGCTGTTTTGGGTGCTGTAGCAAGCGAAGCCCTTGATTTGACTGGATTATATTTCAGCGGCAAGCCTAAAATTGTTAAGAAGAAGGCTAGCCAACTTAGTCATGCTAACACTGCAAGGTAATTGTGTTGATGATATGGTCTGCTACTTATATTCAACCAGAAATTTGGTTTTGTTTTGTAACCTGCTATATATTATTTTACACACTGGAGCTATTTGTTACCTTTCTCGCTGTAATAGAGATAAGTACTGCAGGGAACCTTCTCTGCGTGATCTAAGAGCTTACTCTGCGGAACTTTCAAGGGGTGAGAGTGCAAATGATATACTTAGTGCTCTTGCTAATCGAGAGAAAGAGATGAAGCTAACCCAACAAAAAAAAGACGAGGGAACTAATTCTTCAGCTCCTCGTTACCAAAGTGGTGTTCTGCGTACTAACTGTATCGATTGCTTGGATCGAACAAATGTAGCACAGTATGCATATGGTTTGGCTGCTTTAGGCCGGCAGCTGCATGCAATGGGTTTGAGCGATACACCTAAGATCGACCCTGACAGTAGCATAGCTGCTGCACTTATGGATATGTACCAGAGCATGGGAGATGCCCTTGCACAACAATATGGCGGCTCAGCTGCTCATAACACTGTAATAATACTATTTATCACCTTCGACCACCTCTTAACAAAACAATATTTGCAATGCTTATTCAGTAACGTTGTTGAATGGATTATAGGTTTTCCCAGAAAGGCAGGGGAAATGGAAGGCCACGACACAGTCTAGAGAGTTTCTCAAGTCTATCAAACGATACTACAGCAATACCTACACTGATGGCGAAAAGCAAGACGCCATAAACTTGTAATAAACCTCCCTTTCTTGCCCAAGTCACTTCAGTTTCTTGCTAAGTCTTTACTATTTGTAGTTTGCCAGTGATGTAGCAATAGTACGAAGGCTTTTAGAATAAGTTTCTGAGTTCTAGGTTCATTTCTGATAAGAGGCAACAGAGCCCTGGCATTAGCTTAGGCATTACTAATAATAATAACTGCCAAGATATTGACTTGTCTGATGGATAGTTGGCTAAGAACTTTTTCTTTTTTTTAGTTTCTATTGAATCTCAAGTCCTAGTAACTAATGACCTTTATCCCGAGCAGATTCTTGGGCTACTTTCAACCTCAGGAAGGGAAACCTGCGCTCTGGGAGCTGGATTCTGATTACTATCTCCATGTTTCAGGGATTGGAGATGATATTTTCCCAGATATCGGGTAAGACTTATATTTAATGAACCTAGTGCTTGTCAGATTGTGGTTCTTCATTATATGCAAATAATATTTTTAGCCGTGCCGGATACTGGACGTCAAGTTTAATGGACATATGAACCAGTTCGGGCAATACCAAAGATGTTAAATTTAATTTCCCAAGATAATGAGATATCTAACTTTGGGTGTATGCAGGGTCCAGTCCATTGCTAAACCTATGAGTGGTATTGGAGTCAATCTTGCACCAGTGCCAGCTTTCAGAGACGACTTCTCGCGGAAGAAGCTGACATCGTTTGACAAACTGATAGAGCAGACATGCAGTTCAATAAAGAACGTGAGGCTTTGTAGTGAGACAGACCAAAGGCCAGGTGGCAACACTGGAAGCACTGGTGTGGCTCCTGATGCAGCGTAATGATTCTCACTTGAAATTTTCAATCATCTTATTAGGCCTTTGCCTTGAGTTTTGGGAATGACATTTTATCCCTTTAAGAAAGTAGAAAGATAGTTTCTAGTTTAGAAAAGAACATAGCTTTAGGCTCAAACCAAACCATGACTTTTCGAATCTTAGCTTATTTTTCTTGACTTTCTATCTGCAGTGAGATTCAACTCAAGAGCCCCAATTGGCTGTTTGGTTCAAGAAAGCCCGAAGAGAGTAGCTCTGCCACAAAATCTGGTGCAGACGATAGTGAGAAAGGAGTAACCTCGACTGAGAGAGTCAACGATTTCTGCAACTTGGACTGGCTTTCTAAGTCCGACCGTCATCAAGGAGATATCTTCCAAAGGTACTGATTTCTTTTTTCTTCTCTCTGACATGTAAACATCCTTCAGAATGCAATATTGAAATTCTGGTTATTATTAGCAAACTCATTACTGAATGAGACCCTCAACTATTGACCAAGTCTGTTGGCAAAACATTCAGATTTTGTCGCCAGTGCATCAAATCACTTATTCAGTTGTTTCAATTTATAGGTATCTATCGATTACATCAACCAATGAAGCCAATGGTTGGTATGGTGGCACTCTCCTCGGTGACCAAGATGAAAACAGCGAAATTTACAGACATTACGCCCAATTCTGTCAGGTTCAGATTCTTTTATCTTGCTGGAATGATATATTGATAGATTGCAGAAACTAAGATCAATATTCCGTTTCTTTTATGATCTGATTTAAACAGTGTCCAGCGATGGAACCATTTGAGAACGATCATGAGTTTGAACAGAACTTTGCGGAAGTTCTCCGCATGAACACAATCGATGTAATGGACATTGAAGAAGAAGAAACGGAGATGGAAAGCGATTTCAATGAATACACTCAGATCGGTAGCGATCTCGGGATCATTCCAATGCAATGCAAACACTTTGCTAGTGATCCTTGTTGGCTAGCCAGATGGCTTGTCGGAGATGATAAGGTCCCGAAGGTCATTTAATCACGAAACCAATGATTTTGCTCCCCAAGAACGTCACGGAGACACTTCTTTTTTGGTTGCATGTTTGTGAATGTGTTCGAGTGTGCATTTTGTGTAGATATATGTAAGAAGGGACAAACCCAAAGCAATATTTTGTACCCCAAAAAATATTTGTTGGTTTATGATTAAGCTCACGTATAATACAGAATATACGAATGATTCAACCTCAGAGGCAAAAACTAGTTTCCTTCGCTCCCCTCTACAAAGTTCCCCACTTTTGTTCTTTGTTACAAACTACAACAAATAGAATCTTTTTTTTTTTTTGGTTTTTGTCTTTTACACTTACAGTAGCATATCTGACTTGGCTGGTAATCTCTTGAAGAAATTGGCAGGTACTGAAGGCATTCTGCTCCTGAACCGTGGATGACGCAGCATGAACAGACCGATTATGATTGCAATCACCTGGAACGGTGTGACATAGATAAACACGGCCCAGATCAATGCGAAGACGATGAATAAAGCAGTTGCTCTCGGGTCTCTCCAGCTAAGAAGAGCTTGAATTCTCTCCCCTTGAGTCGCCAGATCGCCTACGACTGTCTGAACTCTACCACCGACGCTCCTAAGCCTATCATACCTCATTCTGACAATGTCTGCCGGTCTGCTGGTCGGGAAAGTGTCGAACTCTTCGTCTAGCTCGTCTGGGTGTGCATTGTCTGCTTGGGACACTCGAGCGTCCATGTGAGGTGGGTGTCTTGGTCTGTACCGGTAATTCCACATGCCTATCACAAAGAGGTAGAGGAAGACTGTGGGTAAAATCAGTTCTGGGTAGCAGACAAGAATCAGGAACAGAACGTGAACCAGACACGTTGTGATCGGGTTTCTCCATGTGCAGATATCGTTGAACCACTTGCAGACCAGAGTGACCGAGGAGAGAAGCGACATGATTCTGCTGAAATTAGCTTTGCTTCTCCTGAGACTGAACATATGGTAGTCTACATCAAGCATGTACTCCACAACCTCTCGTCTCAGAGGTGGCTCGGACCTTGATAGTCTTGTTGCAACTATTTGCATCGCCTGATGCCTAAGCAAGTCAATATGCCTGACTGGTATTGGTTGAATATAATGCATTTTGGGCAACAACGGTCTTCCATACTGTGCCATCATGTTAACAAAGCCGGTGCAGGTGTACCTCAGAGCTAGCTGAAGTTCACCATTCTTCTTTAAACCACCAGGTGTAAGAACCAGCAACGGGTAGAAATGAGTGTAAACCCGGTCTGTCTCCAGCGTAGATAGCCTGACTCTAACTTTCCCAATCCTCTGGTCCTTAAAGTCACCACCATCGTTGACATGACTATTGTCAAAGACTCCAATTGTTATGACCGTGCAAGGATCATGAACTTCCCAAGTATATTGCTCGTTCCACTTAGGCGCAAGTGCGTCTAAAAGAGTCCTGGTTCTGACCCATTTGTTACCATATTTCGCCACACAATAGGGATCAGTCATTCTCCCATCTTTACCTTTCATAGGCATCAAGTTCCTAGCACTGAGAATCCCAAGCTCAAGAATCCCAATACTCGGCTTCCTCAAATGCTTTGAAGAAGGTTGAAGATCGCTGCTGAAATGAGTGGACTCGTCAAGGACATGGTACCCTGCTTCTATACAAACCCGAAGCAGAATCTTACTAGAGAACTTCTCTTTTCTTTTCTCATTCTCTTCCTCCATAGACATTGAATGTCTTTGTAGATTAAACCACCGTGGATCAGGCATTTTCCCAACCTCTTGCCTGACCGGAACATCCCTCACAGGTATAAACACCCTCCCCAATATTTCATCTTTCCCTGGACCAATCCTATCATCAACAGAAACAATCACCATATCCTCAAACGGCTCAGACACAACAAACATAAGCTCCTCATGCCACTGCGGATTCATCGTCCGCATCTGAGGCGTCCTCGTCGCTCTCATCTGATTCCCCGCTTGAATCTTCACAATCGCATCAGGTACTCTACCTTTATCAGACGGAACAAGATCCTGAGCTTCCATTACGTGAATTCTCAAGTAATACAGCTTCGGCGAGAAGTAAACTTTGGACCGCGTATTTGAAAGATTCGAATGGCTCACTCGGTGCGCATCCGAGTGCCAAGCATCTGGAAACGACTCATCAGCTTGAGTTCCCATCCAAACAGCAAGCATAATCTCTCCTCTGTTCGTCTTCATACCTTTCTTATCCTCTAACCTGTACCACTGTGGAGCCAAAGGACTATCTGGAGGAACTCTAAGAGGAACTTCAGTGAGATCAATATGAACTCTTCCAACGAAATCGTCTTTAGTCAAAAGATCTTTATCTTTCACAGTGACTTCAAGAAGATTCGATTGTAATCTCTCTTTAGAGAAGGCAAAGATCTGTTTCCAGATCGGATTCGAATTCTTCTCCAAATGCTTCGTTAAACCTTTGTAGTTCCCTAGCTTCACTTCAACGTAAGGATCTAAGCTACCGGAAACATCCATGACAGGAAGATCTCGAGCTTTCACGACGCTAACGTAGAGGTAATGCATCTGCTCAACGAGATCGTATGTGCTCGACGTTTTATCTCCACTGCTTCTGTAATAGTAAGATTGTCTCATACGAGCTGCTAAAGGAGGACTAGTTTCAATTAGCTGAAACTCCGGATTCTGCTGTCTCGGAGGTTGCATCTGCATTACTGCTCCAGTCGGTGGTCCTGGAGCTCTCATGAAATCTGACCTAAACTCCGGTTGATTCGGAGGTGGAGGATAAGCTTGTTTCGCTTGTGACATCGGTGGAGCTCCTCCTCCTCCTCCGGCGTGAGCACCGATTGAGTGAAAAGTTCTCGACTCTTTCTCTTTCTTCTTCGTCGGCTTCAACGTCTCCATGTTATTAATCTCATCTTCAAACTGCTCGTAGTGATTCTGATTCTGATTCTGATTTTGAAATTGAAACTCCTGAGATTCGAATCTCTTATCTTCTTTCATCACTTTCTCAGCAAAATCCGGCGGAGGAGAGACGAAATCGCCGCCGTCGATAGGAGCGGCGTAGATTCTCAAAGCGATATCACCTTTAATGTTAGAAAACAAACCTCGTTTATCAAGAGGATATCTCTGAACACCGGATTCAGATTCCGATAACGGAACAACCGCACCGGCAATTTTAACACGGCCGAGAAACTTCCCAGGCTGATTATCACGGCGGTCATCGTAAACAGTGACGTCGACAGTCTTGTTATTCAAACGCTTCAAGTCACCGACGTTAAAAACCAACTTCTCGTTCCACTGAGGGTTTAGATCTTTAAACCGCGTTTGCGTTCTCTGACGCTGTTCGTCGAATTCAACTTCTACGAAAGGACTCGCTGAGCCTTGTCCGTCTTTTGGCATCAAATCGCTAGCGTCAACGATTTCTACAACTAGTTTATTCATATTCGGATAAACTTAGAAATTTTGTTTGAAGCGGTTGTGAGAGAGAAAAGTTCCGGCGAGTAAGATTAATTTTAAAAGTAAGAGATTGTGAAGTAAAGAGAAGAAAGATGAACTAAGAAGAGAGGAGAAGAAAGAAGAAGAAGAAGAAGAACATCTTCTTTTTGTTTCGAGGAGTGTTAAGAGGAGTAAAACTCGGGGAACACAGAGAGGTCAAGAAGAAGACGTCATTTTAGTCAAATTTTATAGATATAATAGTTTTATAATATGGTTGTAAGAAATAGAGAGAAATGAAATTATCAAGTTGAATTGTTTTGTTATTATACTCAATGAATATTTTTGTTGAATATTCTTGATTATTGCTTTTTAACTTATGAATCATTTGGTTTACTTTTTCGAATATTGTATTCGTCGGTGATTTCACCAAATATTCGTACGTATAGTTGATGGAGAATAAATTAAACTTTGATGATTTAGCTTTTTTTTTCAAATGAGGAGAAAAATGTAAGGGAAAAAAAGAGAGAATTGGGTGAGTGAGGAGTAGGGTCAAAAGAGACGTACCATCGTTGTCTTTGGAGGACGAACGTGGTGGTGGCCATTTGTCTGCTTTGTTTGTTTATATGCTAACATAATTAGAAAGTGGACTAATTTCGTCGTTTTAATTTGGTTTAATTATTAAACAACCACAATGAATACGACAATGAAATATATATATATATATAATTGTTTTATTGCAATGTGAAATCGATCGTTACCATCATGTGATCTAAAATATATAGGCAATCATGTCAAATATCATGAAATTACAAAGCTTAAATCATTTCGGTTCATACATTTTAAAACTTTTTTTCATGGCTGTATGTCACTAAGAAAAAAAAGTTAAGACACATTTAATGGTAAGTATAGTTGAAAGGTACATTTAGTTTGAAAAGTGGTTAATGTTTGCCATTGTTAGTTTTGGATCGACTTTTTTGTTTTGAAGTTAGAAGTCACATTTCTTACATACTGTTTTAATCAATGTTAATACTACTACATTCATTATTCAATTCAAGTTTGTACATTAACAAAATATCTATCTGAATTATTAGTCACTCGACCAATGTACTGTTTGGTTTCATAAATTAACTGAACAACGTCAATTAAGATTCTGTTGTTTGTTCGGTGAATGAGGTTACAAATCTATATTGAACCATCGATGTCTGACCACATGAGATGTTAATTTTTAGCGTTATTGGTTTAATAGTTTGCTAATTTGCTTCATTGTGTTAGATCGAGTTAAAGAATGTTAATTTATGTTCGTATTGATTAATTGTGAGGTTAAATTAAGGTGAAGTGGGTTTAGGTTGGTTAAGAGACCAGAGGAATGTGTAAAGAAGGCAAACGTTACTCATTCAAAAGATTACTCATTCCATTAACGAAAATGAAAACGTTGAATTTCAATTATATATTTAAGCGTCTTGAATATTATTTTCTTCCATGAGAGAACAAAAAAAAAGATAGAGAGACTTTTATTGATTGGATCTCTCGTTTTCAAGGAAATCGGTGTTACCCCATCATGAAATCTACAGTACAGCTTGTCATGTCCTTACCCTAAAAAGTGAATCTCTTTTTTTGTTACATCACCAATTGTTTCCTAACTTTCATATGGGTGGATAGATTACATATTTTTCTTTTAACCTACGATTGATACATTTAAAAACATATTAGGTTTGATAATTCATATGTTGGATGTGTGTATTTGATTATTATTTTCTTTCTAAATAGAATCGTATTCAATTTTTTATACTTACAAATTACTTCGAAGTAATCGTTAATGTGGAAGTACTAATTATATTGATATCATTAATTAAAGTGGACGTTCCGTGGAGACTACGGACAAGCGTTGATCGTTTGTTTGTTAGAGACTTAAAAAAATATTTACTTAAAAGACATCGGTGTTTGAGATAATCTAGTCAAATACAACAATCTTGTTCTCATCTCCTCAGGTTTTGTCGGCAGTTTTCTTTTAGGTCCTATATATATTTCATGGTTAAACGTTTCATTTAATCAATCTAGTTTTTATTAGTACAAGATTACGGCTACTCTCATCTACTTCTCTATACTATATCTCTCTCCTTTTTTTCGCATGTTATCATTTCAACGATGGCACTGAGAGAACCTAACCGGTTTAACATTATTACATTACCACCATCAATCACCATCGAAGGTGGCCGGTTTTCACAACTTTCTAGATTATCGGCCGAGTCCAAAGGTTTATTGTCTTCAAAATTATGGGATCAATGATTTTAAGTTAACTTTTGATATTTTATAGTTTTCAAGATTCATTATTTGATTTTTTCTTGCGTAAAACTCAAAATTCTAAAGTATTTGTGTTACACCTTAGATTTTGTTTTATATAATGTTAGCATGAAATTCCATTGTAGTTCCATTATAGACAAAATTTCAAAAAATTTAACACTAGTATTTAAGGTTATCGAAGGAGTATCGAATTATAGCAAACTTTTATCCTGCTTTTATCTAAACAATTTTTGACAAATAAATAAATCATTTTTTTTTTTGATCAAGATCGAACACGTTTTACTTTAAACTAATAAAATCTTATAGTTTTAATAATATCAATTTCTGCTGTTTTATTAAATAAAAAGGATATTTGTCCGGTAATAAATAAAGATCGCTACCCACTTCTTCTTTGTTTGGTGTTTTGCTTTTAAAGTCAACAATGTTCTCCTTCGGAGCTAAGGTTCAATAATTTTATATCATTTAATTTTTCATTTCACTTAACTTATTTTAGTGGACACAACTTTTTTGCCACCATAAGTCCCTTCCTATATATTTCTATGAAGCATCCGCTCGTTAAAGTGTATTTTTGAAGACGTTTCCACGTAATTTGTGGCACGCAGCGATCGTTGATTTTTCATCTAAGTTTTTGTATCCGAACACTTCTGACATGAATTGATTCAAATTTTGTATCACTTCATCAATTCTTGCAAACTTTTCAGTCCAAAAGCTATTTTCACGGTCACGGTCGAGTAGTAAAATAATTTCACGGTTACTACTAGTCTACTAGATAAGAAATTAAACTAAAAGAAGTAATAAGCCGAAACTTTAGTAGAGTGGTTTCTCTTCTGCAACTCTGCATCCCCCTTGATTGGCACAAACTTCGACCATACGTAAATGAGATTAATATATGGGCCTATGAGAGAGAGAAGAAAAACAAAAAAAAAAACTAAATGTAGTAATAAATAAAATGAATAAATGATATTTAATTTTGTTAGGAAAGTTTGGTAGTAACTCACAAAGTGGTCATGTTCTAGCGTGAAACCAAACACGTGGATTGGTCGGAGATGTCTGAATTCACAGTGTTAGTAGTTAGGGTAACATCCGAGAAAAGTAATTCCAAAGCAAAGAATGTTGTTGAATACTTCCGATTTTAGTAACTGCGTTTCCAACTCTTTCGTCCTTGCTTAACTCCTCCATGTCAAGATATCAACCAATTTTGGATCCATTTCTTTGTTTACCGTCAAATGCACCATATCTTAATTAAGCATATAGAAATACGGATATATTTACCGTATATGTGAACCGGTTTGGCAATGAGTTGTTTAAACTATATTACTTTGTAATGTTTCTTTTAATACTGTCATTAGAATTTCAAACTTCCAAAAAATAGATTTTGGAGTATTATCGTGATCCAAGGAAAAGTATCAAGTTGCTCTTAGCTGTTCGTAGCGTAATCTCCTCTGATCCCTCTCGCTTATATTTGTATGGTTCTCGATGCCTTTTATGTTTTTATTTTTTTAAACTACTGTTTTTTTTTAAAGTTCATTTATCGATAAATAATTGAAATAAACGATCGTGGGTTTGATCGTCTTTCTTTTTCTTCTTTTTATTCTTACCTTTTAATCGTCCTTTCGCTTTCATAAAAAATGATAGAAAATATGGCTCTCTAAATTTTAAAAAGAACTTATGCGCTGCATTTTGTTACATCGTCTGTAATGTAGTTGGTGTAAGGCACGGGTCAGTTCTCAATAATCGTCCAATGATGTTAAAAAACAATAATTGTAATCACCAATACAATAATGCCGCTAAAGTTGCAGAGAAGCCTTAATGTTCATATCAAATAAAACATTTGTCGTTTGGAAAAACACAATTAACAGGCGCATATATATAGGAAATATTCTGAAAAAGAAAAGACAGAGATATGTTTGTGTTAGTGTACGTATATATGTGAGTGTTGTTGTGGGGAATCTGCAAAGGAAGATACAAGGTGGCTGCTTTATTTTTTTCTGCCTTTTGTTTTGTTGTCGAAGTGCCTCAAAGCCACATGTAATCCCACATGCCTCCTACGTCCTTCTTTTTTGTTTCTTTGATTACATATCTCATCTATTTTTATCGCATATTATAACATTGAGATTCACATTCAAAATTTATGATCAAAGTGATCAGTAGATGCATATGTTTAATTGTTGTTAACTTACATGTAGTATATACATATATATAGTTGAATTCGTAAAACTACATGAAATCAAGACAAAGTATTAGCCATTTTTTTTGTTTATTAGTTTTAGCTTTTTTAATCAAAAAGTGATATCTTAATTTTGTTAGCTTTTCTAAAAAAACACTTCAAAAGAAAACTAATTTTGTTCAACATTTCTTATTATAAACAAACAAACTATAAATTGTTTGAATTTGGGTTTAGAACCAAAAACTAAAATTAATTTATATGACTACATCCGTTTAAACTAATAGAAAAACTCAAATCAGAAAAAGTGATATGTGGTGATTTATACTCTCTTTTAGAAAGGAGATTGAAGCTATCTTGCATGCAATTTCTTTCACTTTCTGTGTCAACTTTTGCCGGCCACTCGGCGAATATTCCTATTTTTACATCTCTACTCCTCTTTTAAGTTTTAAGCCTTTCAGATTCTATCCAAATTCCATTACATTCGTTTTTCTACAGTTACTATTAAACCTCGAAACCTTTCTATTTCTGGCTTCTTTGATTTTCTTAAAGAATATTTCATGATCGCAGAAATGATGCATCTTCACATCCAGAAATATTGGGCCTACATGCGAAAAACTAGGCCCATTATCAAGTTTGCGCACCGCCTCCTAGCGAAGCAGTGCTGAGTTTACTTTTCTTCCTCGGGTGACACGTATAAATCCACGTGGCGACACGTGTTAATCAGCATGGTAAAACACTGAAAGTTCGTTAAAGATTTGATGAGCTTAATTAACAAAACTAGTCAGTTAAGTATCAAACGAGTCAGCGACACGAAGTAACATGTAAAAAATGACAAAACTATTGGCCTTGTCTCTTGTGTTGAGTGCGTTATTTACAGTGGGCCACTGCACGGGTTCTGAGGATGACATCATCGTGAGAGACGGCCACCGTGTTGTTGTGGTGGAGTACGACAGAGACGGCGAAACAAACACTAGAGTCTTGATTTCACCTCCGGGGAAAGAAGTAGATCAGAAGAGCAGAGACGAAGGAGAAGTGTTTGGAAATGAGAAGAGAGAAACGGCGTCGTCTCTTCCCGAAGAAGAGGAGCGTGAACACCACGCGACGCCAGGGGAACTTATATGCGATGCAATTGGTAAGTGTAAGCACAAGCTGGGGACTGTGTTAGGGAGAGTCAAAGATCGAACGGCTAGTGATCTTTCCGACGAAACGCCTGAAATGACGGTCGCACGTGAGGCACTTGAAGTGGAAGAGAAGGTCTCCTGGAAAGCCCGTGAAGCTAGGGGAAAGGTAAACGAGAGGGCCACAAAGAAGGCTCATAGGGTCCAAAAAGTTTTGGAGAAGGTACAGATCGCGGTGCGGGGGATAGGAACGGTGGTTGCGACGGCGCTGGGGCTGACGAAGATCGGGAGTGTGGTGGGAATTGTCGGGATCGCGGCGGCGTATGGGATGTGCGTGTGGGTGACGTTTGTGTCGGGCTACGTGTTGGCTTCGGTTCTTGGGGAGCAGCAATTCGGTGTGGTGCAGAGCAAGATGTATCCGGTGTACTTCAAGGCAGTCTCTGTAGGGATTTTGGTTGGGTTGTTAGGACACGTCATAGGCCGACGCCGGAAGGTTTTTACCGATGCGGTGGATATGTGGCAATCCGTTAACCTCTTGTCCTCTATCTTGATGGTCGAAGCTAATGCGTCATTTGTTTACACACGAGCCACCAAGGTTATTTGCCACTCCCACTTCTATTTTTGTAAGATAGAAGATATAGATTCTGAATCTCCTATAATTTGGTCTATATGGCGTTGGTTGTTTGTTTGTTTACGCTTAGATTTAGTGTGTCTTACTATATTCTTCCAATTTTAATATGCATATATACTATGAAATTGTAATTATCCCTTGTTTCTTTAAACCTTTTTTGGCAAGGAACAAATCTTTTTTTTGTTTTGTTAAAGGCAAGGAACAAATCTTAGGTCGTCCAAATCTTTGTAACACCTAAACTTTCATTATATGATATTAACTTTCTTAGCAAAAAAAAAAA
>Ga0041059_1001145_pt1 | contig 21193 bp, 14 predicted proteins | sample AraColnosormetaG_FD_56232 | JGI IMG/M metagenome (GOLD analysis project Ga0041059, IMG submission 56232) | Arabidopsis roots microbial communities from North Carolina, USA - Col MF nosort | ecosystem: Host-associated > Plants > Roots > Unclassified | place: USA: North Carolina | collected... | reverse complement strand
CGATTTTGGCGGGAAAAACGAATTTATAATTTTGACGTAAAATAATAGTCAGTGATTTCACAATTTTTAGAGTTTTTTGGTATAATATGTAATTAAAAAAAAAAAAAATCTATTGAAAATTAACATTATTAAAAGAAGGTATATTTGTCATTTGTTTTTTGGACTAAATCATCTTCATCCAAATGGTTCTACCAAATCCATCCAAATGAGTTTCACAAATTAGCCTAAGTTTAACAGATGAAACATCCAAATGATTTGTTAATTTGTAAAAAACAAACATCATTTTTCATTTTCATCCAGATGATCCATTTGGATGGAGAAACAAACAGGGCCTATATTGATCGCATTTGACCACATGAGGATTTAGAATTTATTTAAAATTTTTAGTTGAAAACTCATTCTTTCATAAACCTTAAAATTATTTAATATATGATCAAACTGAAAAATATAATAATAAATTTAAATTATAGTATATGGAACAATTTGATGGGATACTATTTTTCGTAAATTCTCTCTCATAATTTCTATTATAGTATAGTTATAAGAAACATATTACACTATACTCTAATAAAACAATATCAAATTCTACAAAAAAATAAAATATATATCAAAGCCACAAATTGTACACAAACATTCAACACAAAACGAAATCTTCTTATTTTTATTAAATTTTCTTCTTTTCGTAGAAATTTCCCCTGTTGTTATATATTAATACTTTTTTTTGGTTAATGGTTAATATAAAGAAAAAAAAAATGAAGGATTGTTTTCTCGAGGATGTATTTTAAACAACATGTTAGAATGGATAGATTCATCTGAGAGGATTTGGATTTCACTTTTCCTGAGTCGGATCTTTTTAACCAATGCGTTAGCTAGTAGAAGGAAGAAACTCATTAAGTAATATTATGTAAGCTAAGCATTACAATAACATTTCAACGAGTTTACAAGCTTACGTATGTTGCTGTTTAGAGCATCAATGTTTAAAGACCAGATGCGGCCATATAGCTTTTGCGATATGCGGCTGCGTTTGCTGGAAAAAACATTTCGCTAACTCCCTCAGCCTTGAGATGGGGAACCAACATTTTCAAAGCCAACTAGTGATTCACATTAAACATACAATTGAAAAACGCACAAATTCGATCGATCATCCAATTAAGACATTTGTTTATTTTTATAACGCAAATGTAAACTAACTCATGGTCTAGTAGCTAAAATAATTCATCAAGAAGTTGGAATCATGGTTAGAGTTTTACTGCGATTTAAATCATAGTTGAACACTATATTTTTAATAACAAAATTATTCGATTTGTCACCAGTTTCTAATTTAGTATAGAGTTTGGTTCTAGATTCTCCGATTAAAAATAAAAAGTAAATGTAAATATAAACGAAAGTTAAATTAAAAGAGACCAACCTTCAAGGCCAAGCTTAGAAAGCATGAGTCGTCCTCCTGGCTGCATAAACTCACCCATCATTCTCTCTGGTTCTCTCATATCCCTCTCTATCGCAAGTACTCGGCGCCCGTCCTATATATAATCGGAAATTAGGCATAAGGTTATACATTATGCAAAACCAAAATATTGCAATAGAATTCTACTATGAAACAATAAAAACAATCATATATAGTACTAAACTTATTCCTATCATTTTTGCAAAAGTATGACGCCACTTTACAAACCTTAGCAAGAGAATATGCGAGAGCCGAGCCACCTACTCCAGCCCCGACGATGATAACATCAGCAGCACTGTCTCTTCTCTCCTCTGCTGCCGCATCTGCCAATTCCGGCGCCTTCTTCTTCCTGTTGGTAACGTAGAACACCGTCCAGGTCAGCACGAAGGCGAGTAGCGTCCATAGACAAACGTGCGTAAAGGCCATATCCATATCTATTAGCTAGTTCTCAATATGGTTTAGATTACTATAAAAGGAGTAAAACATGCCTATAAAATGCAAAGTTATATCAGTTTGGACGTGGCATCACCACAATAAAGTTATCTTTTCTGTTGTCCACATAACTCGTTTTCATTGTTGACATAAACAAATGATATTTATATACATTTCAGATACAAACACAAGACATTGACCACCCTAATAAATGATTTTGTTAGTATATAGAAGGTACCGCTTAAATTATTGACATCTTTGAAAATATTGAATGACGATTTTAAATAGTAAGGAAATTAGCTAAATCTGAATATATCAATCAATTGTTTGATAACAGAAGGTCGGTCCAGAAGTTAGTGTAACAACCCGCCTCGTGAGACCCGCACACGTGGCCACTCTCTGCCACGTGGCATCCTGTTAGCTCTGCAGCGCATCGACCCTAACCCCTCACCTTGGGCTACCAAAGCCCTGGGTCACCAAAGCCCTTGGGCCACTAAAGCCCACAGGTAGGTTATTGGTGCGCTTGGCGTTCCTCGAACCCAAGTCAATTGGTAACAGCTTGTCCTTTGGGAAAGTTGTTAAAGGATGAGGTCTTGGGTTCGAGGAACGCCAAGCGCACCAATAACCTACTTGTGGGCTTTGGTGGCCTAGGGCTTTGGTGGCCCAAGGTGAGGGGTTAGGGTCGATGCGCTATAGAGCCCGCAGGATGGCACATGACAAAGAGTGGCCACATGTGCGGGTCCCACAGAGCGGGTTATTACAGTTAGACACAAGAAGCCATCGCTTAGAGAATCACATTATAACATAAGAACAAAACTTATAGTTGTGGATGAAACATCCAAAATTCTTTTGGAAACATTGGACCGGCCTCGAGTAATGAAACGAAATGATATTTTAGGCATACTACAGTTTAGATTTTTTCATATTATTTTTCACAATGTATTCCTCCAGTTTCTATGCGGACACAAATCAAATTTCGTTTTAGCTAATGCTGGTTTCTTTAACGTTTGAAGAGATGATGCATCTATTTTTGGTGCATGTTTGTTATGTACACGATTTCACAAACAAACATACATGGAAACCAAAGTAACATATACTTACGTATTAATCTATATGTAGTATCAAAACTCTTCCACGGTAAAGACTCATGTTTTACATAGTGCATGTGTATATTACGTAGCTAGATATAGGTACTGAGGTACACTATTGTTTATAGGAAAATCACATTAAAAATCTAGTCGTATTTAGTCATTTCAATAAATACACATGGTTTCTTTTGGGTTTGTATGCATATACGAACACAAAGCACTTATTTATTTGTTCTTTTAAGAAAATGTCAATTTATATTCAAAAAGACAAAGCACTTATTAAAAGAACGAGCAAATTTGATACACCTTTTCTCTGTGAAAATTTGAATATATAAATAAAAGTGATGGGTTTTACAAAAGTTATGGGTTAACAATTTCCTTGTGAACAAATAGACATTTAGTGCAATATAAGGATCCCATGCTTCTAGATGGATCTTTAGCAAGAAAGACCATTAATGTGATGCTTCGAAGATGCTAAACAAGATCGAAAGATAGGACCGGTTGGCGACGTGGAACAACCTCGCACATCAACACGAAAGCGAGTAGCATCCATAACCACAAGTACAGAAAAACCATATCCATTACGGTTTAGTGATTAATTGCGTGATAAATTACTCTATGATATAGTTTATAAGTTTTAGACAAAAAAAGAAAAACTGATATAGTTTATAACTGAATTCAGAAAAGTGAAGTGGTATATATATAGAGAGAATTGATCAGAAATAGTTTCAGTAGGCACGAACGTTGTCATCGTATTATATCAAAGTTTTAAATAAGCAATTAAAAACAGATATATATATCAGATTAACCATGTAATTTTCTGTTTCAGTTTCATTTACACGTTTAGCCAGAGTCGTGCTAATGTATATGAAGACCGGATGACTAAAAAATGTCCAATATGTATAAAACGAAACTTTTCAAAGTAAATACAGTAAGAAAACAAAAATAAAAGAACAGAGAAACAAAAAATTAGCTCCAATAATACATGTGTGAAGCTAAAAAAAAAGAGCATTACTTGTAACAACAAAAATAATTCACACATATAACATTCAAAAGTTTATTTTTTTGTGTTTAGAACTTTTCCCCGTTACATACTAATAATTATAAGCACTGCAATACACGTTTACCAAATGCACAATCACATAGATTCGTGCTCCATATATATTGCGATTGAGAGCATCAAAGTTTAGAGAGTGGTTGCAGCCATATAGCTTTTGTGATACGCGGCTGCATTTGCTGGAAACAACATTTGGCTAACTCCTTCAGCTTTGAGATTGGGAACCAACATTTTCATGGCCAACTAGTGATTCACATAAAACATACATAACCAAAAAAACATCAATTCCGAATAGTAATTAGCATATAAAAAAGCGTAGAAAAAAAAGAAGGAAACAAATCTACTTGATATATAGAGAGATATATTGACTTACACCAAAAAGCTTGAGGCTATGCCAAATGCGAAGGGGAGAGGGAAATGGAGAGAGCAGTTGGCCAATGGAGGATAGAGTGATGGCACAAAGATGATAGACGAGAGAGAGAGGACGAGGATTCATGCCGCCGAGCAGAGCCATCATCCCTGACGTACGAAACCCGCCACTACAAAGGTAATCATAGACACCCTGTCTCATTGCCTCTTTTGCTTCATCCGTTGATCCAATTAGTACTTGAGAAAATGCATTTCCCAATGTGTTAACCGTCGCCGACATTGGCTTACGACACCATAAAACAATCATGTATTAGTTTCAAAACAAATCAAATTTTCATGTTTAAGATTAATATGTACATATGCTCACCTTGCGGATATCATAAAAGGAATTGATAACTTCTGAGACTTTGTTTGCATCGCCGAGGTTGCTTAATGGCTGAAGAAGACGGCGTAGAATGAGAATGTCCGACAGTAAAACCATCATTCCAGATGCAACAACTGGATGACGCATATTGAATGCATCTCCCAATACAATCACACCTTTCTTCTTGCTTAAAGTAGATGTCATGCGCTTTGCCGGCACCACTTTTATGTGTGCTCCCTCATCTATACCTTTCAAAAATATTTTGCGGAGTTTTGGAGGTACCTGAAAAATAAGTGTAAGAGATGTTAATTGAATATATATTGTGCATGGAGTTATGGAACTCTTGCACATGTTAGAATGTATCTAGGTATGACTTGCACAAGTAACAACAAATTAGTTATATGTATTTATATGTTTAGTTTCTTTTTCAATGCGTACCTGAGGAACTATAGTATTCTTCATGAAAGTAGACATTTCACCATTTGCAATAGAAGGAAAATTTTCGGGGAGAACCTCAAAACCACAACGAACGTCAGTGCTGCTTATTTGGTATACCATGGTGAAAGATGGTTTAGACAATATCAAGTGTAGCTTTTCGGGTTCTTCAAGCCGACAATTCTTTGAGATGTAACCAACTATGTACGACATAATCTCAGCCTGTATCAAGTTATAGCGCATTAATGCTTATTAACTAACTGAATAAATCAGAGTGAATAACACAAGTGCAATGCCATTAGCGTTTATATGAAAAGATTGTAGTATTTTCGTTTAAAGAAGCATCCTTACATTGTTGTCATCATTAAGAGACCGACGAAGGTTTGAGTAGCAACCGTCGCATACCACAGTGAGAGGTGCCAAGGCTGTTGTTTCTTCGCCTTCTTTATTCTTGTATGTCACTCCTTTGACCACTCCTTTTTCTTCTAGTAAAGACTTCACCGTTCCTTCTTCCAGGCGCACACTACGAATTAACGATTAGTAAACAAAATCCTTGCTATTATCAAGTTTAGTAATATTTTCTAGTATAAAAAATTGGATGTTCAATAATATTTTCCGATTTACAAAATTTAATTAGACGCTAATTGGATATACGAAGAGGGTCTACCATCTATCTATTTTATTCTATTGAAGTATTTATCATGATGTTAAATTGCTAATAGTAAAAGCCTAAAAAGTACATATAATAAAATATATTTTCTAGAAAAACAATTGTTTCAAAAAGATTCACTTTTTAGATTTTCTATAAAATATTTATTAGTTATTATTGATGAATTGTAAACTTTAATTAAAAATAATTGAATATCATTGGTTTAAAGATGTAGAAAAATGTAAAACACAAAAAAAGACATTGAAAATCAACTTTAATATGTTTACCTTAATATGTGTGTTTTTCCTAAACAATCAAATTAAAAAAAAAAAAGAATATATCTTATCAAACTTTATTAGCTTCCCTTAATTGCCAATTAAAAGGTTTTATGTTTTTTTCTTGTTACTTTTGTATACAAAATACTTATTTTGGAGCAATATTAGTCGATTACTGTATATCAGACGTATTCATGATTTTCCATTGAATATAATAAATCAATGACTATATATACTAAATCAATGACTATAAATATTTGTGAACAAAGAAGTATCCTTTTGACGTACTTGGAAAGAGAAAAAGCCTTTCGACGCAGTTGTTGGACGAATCGGCCATTGTGAAAAGATCGAGCAGAAGGTTCATAAGAAAAATTGTTGTTATCCACTGGAAAAGGTGCGTCTGCTTCTTTTCCATCTTTATAAACTGCCAAACCCGTGGCTTTCTGTGCATCTATGTCTTCCAAGCAATCTATATAAATTATAAACGCATGACATCATGGAACTAAGACGCAATATACATTTCTTGATTGGTTTACATAAATGTAAAATCAAAGTAAAGCGGACACAGACCTTGAAGGCCAAGTTTAGAAAGCATGAGTCGTCCGCCAGGTTGCATAAACTCACCCATCATTCTTTCTGGTTCTCTCATGTCCCTCTCGATCACATGTACTCGACGCCCATCCTATAGTCGGATATTAGCATAGGAAAATGATTGTGTATAATATTTGTATTCAAAGCCGACTCTGCCTTAAGGTATTTTTTCCTATATTCATTCGGTCCCTTTTTGACTAAAATGTTCTCGTAGACTTGTAATCTAGTGCTAGAGGTATTATAACGTGGACGAAAAAAGTTCTAGAGTTACACATCTCCTAACTCAATTCTCATTAGTTTTCCTTTTAAAGATTCCTAATTATTGCGCTTTAATTTGTTCTTATATCCTTAGGCGTTTTTCAATTCTTAGAGCCGATTTTGATTGTGTCATGCAAAAACAAAATATTGCAATATCTATCTTGCCAAAAAAAAAACATACATAATGTGTATAGGTTTTATCCTATTATTAATACGGAGATTTTAGTACAAGAAAGTAGTTAATAAAAGTGTGATGCAGATTTAATATTTGGACACAAAGCTATGACGCCACTTTACATACCTTAGCAAGAGCATATGCGAGAGCCGAACCACCTACACCAGCCCCGACGATAATGACGTCAGCAGCACCGTCTTTTTGATCCTCAGCCACCGTATCAGCCAAATCCGTCGCCTTCTTCTTCATGTTGGTAAGGTAGAACACCGTCCACGTCAGCACGAAGGCGACTAACGTCCATAAACAAACGTGCGTAAAAGCCATATATAACCAAATCTATTTGTTCTCAATATGATTTATGAGTTTTTAAAAAAAATGGCTTATGAGATAGTTGTGGAAAGAGGAGTGACATATATATAGTTCAAAGATATGTCAGTTTGAACGTCGCATTATTACCACATGCTCGTTATCATAATCTCGGCTGTCAAAGTTTGACATAAAAGAAACGATAAGTTTATATCAGATAACAAACAGAAGATATTGACCACCCTAATTAATGAGTTTTTGTTACTATATAGAACAAGCAAACAAAATGCACCACTCAAATTATTGACATTTTGACTATTTTAATTCATTTAAGAGTTTCAAAAATCTCAATAATTTGCTAATTATATAAAATGTCAAGAAGTTAACTAGATGTTTTAGAAGAGAGATGCAGATTCGGCAGGCGGTTCTTGGGAGGATCTTGGAGAGCAAATGTACAGGGTCCAAAATAATTTTACAAATTTTTCTTCACACTTTAGGGTCTTTCGTTTAAAATCATCTTTATTGTAGGCTTAAATATATAATAGTACAGAACCCAATATTCTAATGAGCCGGCCCTGAGAGATTCGATACTTGGACCGATTACGAACAATGGGAAGTGCATAGGCGAGAGGCGAGCCGCCAACTTCGGCTCCAACGATGATGACGTCAGTACCATGGTCTTTTCTCATCTACCGCATTATCCACAAGTCTGTTATTATCTTGCTCCAGATGGCTACTAGGGAAAATGTCCAAGTCAACACGATAGTTTAGTAGCATCTATCACTACAATTAACGGCAAATCCATATCTATAAGGGTTTAGGGTTTAGGATTTAGTATTTGCCTGTTACTTTAGTCTTTATATGGCTTTTAAGAGAATTTACAAAAGCACAAACGTGACATCATCACATACATGATTATATCCAAACTTCTGATAAATCAAAAAGAAAATCATAGTGAATAAACACATTTCACAATGAATGATGTCACTTCTTGTTTCGTGTTCCGTTTAATGTTGTTTCTATTTTTGTCAAAGGTCGACGTAAAATATCGTTTCGCCAAAAATTGTTGGAGACTAATTCATTTTTTGGCTGCTTTCCATGAACAAGTCAATATAATCCTCACCACATAACTTTATCAATGATTGTGATTCGGTGTCCATATTTTCTTCATATATATCTTATCTACACATAAATTCACTATCGTCTTAAAGTTTTCTTCTTCACATTTACTCTGTCTTGGAAATATAGAGTTATTGGGAGGGAAGTCAAAACAGGAAAGATCAAGAAACTAAACACTGCTCCTAAGAAACTAAAATAAAATAAAATAAAAATTCCTACATGCAAGATAATTTTCATAGCGTTAGACGCCGTACGGTGGCAGACTTCTAGTCTTGTTACATCACCGTCACCCTCTGATTTTCTCGTCGTCCAGTCCACCGTCTTCAAAGAAATTATTATGACTTCAAGACAAAACTTCTAGTTTCCAAAAAAGAAAAGAAAAGATAAGAGCTATAAACGAGTCAGTGTACTTAAATAAACGAGTCAGCGAAAGAATGTAGCGTTCCAATATATTAAATAAAACAAAATTATATTCATATACCCTTATGAAAAAAGCATAATACTTCATTATTTGATGCTCATTGCTCATCTCATACACAAAATCAGATTCATAAGCAAAGGCGACGACGATGAAGAATGACTAAATAAGTTGAAGGAGTCGTCTCCATGATAAACCGTAACCAAACCCTGCGACATTCTATTGTATGTGTATCTTTTTTTTCTTTTTTTTTGGTCATAATTGTATGTTTTTTTTGTTTCTTGGCATTGTCACTGAAAATTATACCTTTTCATTTTTGCCTTCTAAATAACCCAATTGTGTTACTTTACAGAAAAGCCCATCCAACGATTATTTTTCTTCAGCCCATTAGCCCATTAACTTCAGGATAAAGATAAGAGCTACGTTCAACTCTATGGTCAGAAAAATCAGAGAAAGAAAGAAAACAGAGCAATTACTTGAAGAATCCATAGGAAGCTGAAGATGAGAAGAATTCCTCGTATCAAATTTCCTCAGAGACATTCTATCTCATCTGGTTAACATTTTTCTTTGTTTTATGTTTTTTTGGTTTAGTTTATTCTCTTTCACTACTCTTATTTTCTTTAGTTCTTGCTTTATTCTTGTTCTTAACGTCTCCTTTTTTGTGTGTGACTTTCTCAGGTTCTGGACCGGCGCCGGGATCTGTTTCCGGCGTTAAGAAAAATGTGACGGCGAGTTCTGATGTTCCGGCAGCTCCGAAGAACACTGCTGATGGAGGGAAAGCATCTCTCCAGCCGAAACGTACACCTGTCTCCGACAAAGAAATCGAATCTATTATGGTGAGAGATTATATAACTTGCTAACAAATAAAGTTAGTATCCTTTTGTTGTCAAACAATAACAATTAGTAACTGAACTCTGAGTTTTTTTTTTGTACTTGTGAATTTTTGCAGTTGGGTGGTTGCATATGACATTTGGGGAGTTACGAAGATTTGATCGAACACATTGGTGTTCTTGTCTTGTTCGGCTGGTGATGTTTATTTTGCTGTTTTTAAATGTAAAGAAGTAACTAATAATGTAGAGAATATGATTTTATAAGAATGATACTCTTTCTCGTTATTATTATTTAAGATAAAAGGCCTCTTTCGAGTTTCTGCATTATTGTCTTCACAATTTTTTATTAAGCCACTAGGTAACAGATGAGAGCCAATGGATATACAAAATGATTCATGAAGACCTCTTATTCTCATGTCTCTTTCCAACTAAACATAATGGCAAAAGGTTGTGTCACTGATGATGTAATTTGCAGTTGCAACTGCATCAGTAATGATGCAATCTTACTTGTGATATTGAGAACTCTAAGATGTTTAAAGAAAAAGAAATCTTTGTATTTGATCACACAAAATGCCAAACAACGTTTTAAGACTGAAGCAACAGAAGAGCTTGAAGCAACGAAATACACACAAGAGCTTCAAGACCCCAATAAAACAAACTCACTGCATTACTTCCGACTCACACGATCAGGTCAAAAAACAAGCAAGATTCGTTTAAGAATAATCAGATCACAAGTTCTCGAGACCAGTATAAAACAATTTATGTGCTTTGTGTTTTGCTGCCAGATGACTGACTATAGCTCAGTGTCACAAAGACGGATCATTATTTCAGAGACCATTCTCCGTGCGAATGGAATATAACTGAGGCTGTACCTGTCATTATAATGTGTAAAAGAAGATGTTCAAATCTAATAAGGCTTAAGAATCATCGGGTCCTTATAGAACCAAACCCTGTTTTGGATTGAAGGTTAGCATTTAACTTACCATATCAGTGCACAAATCTCACATAAGATCGCAAGGACCGTTAAGATTTTGCTATGGATCTACAAGAGACGAGAAAGATTTTTGAAAAAACAGAAATTTCAAGCTGAGAAGTATTGAGAACAAACACATTGCAGATTTTGGACATGTGTCATATTGGATCTTGCAATTACTCTAAAGATCTAATTTTGGACTAAAACATAGTTATTGGTTGTTGTATAAGAGAGCAAGAACATACCAGGAGAGCGCAAATGAGTGCAACAACGACACATCCGATATAAATGGATGTAGCTAAGAAACGAACAGGGTCAAACATCATACTCATCTGTTGCTCAGGTCCCATGAGGAAAGCTGTGCTGCCAAAAAAAAAGACAGTGATCTCTTGTGGTTTAAAAAAGAATAACATTGCGAAGGTAAAAAATGGCAAGAGACTTTGTAAGATACAAGACAATATAATCAGATTCTTGCCAATGGAAAACGACTCTAATTGAAGTTACACAAAGCAAGCAAGCTTAAAATGGGAACATATCTATAGCTCTATATTCTGATCTTTCATACAGAAATCCAGAAGCCATAAATGTCATACAAAGTAAAAAAAAAAATCCACGGGCAGGAATCTTGAAGAAACGCTATGAAATACTTCGGTTAACTAGACACGAAAGCACGATGAAAGTAGTATAATGGCGTAATCATGTTTCTATGCACCAATATCAAGAAGTAGAAGCAAACGACCGTGCCATTATGGGAACCAGTTAGCATCAGAAATCAAAATGACTAAATCTAACTGAGAGTCCATGAAAGATAAGATAAAAAGAGAACCATTCAATTCTATGGATGTAAATAACTGAATCGCCATGAATGAAATCTCGAAATGTTAGTCGAACAACAAGTTCTTCTCGCCGCAATCTTCAGGCGACAACATACCTTCCAATAGCTAGAACATTTCCAAATGTGAAGAGCAGTGCAAATTTGATGGGGATCCCAAATACAATCATAGACTGCATAAGAAGAAACAGATATATGAAATTACTACTTCTAGATGGTCTAATACTGAACAAGATCATCCCAATTTGATCAATAGAATGTGACTAAACAAGTAACAAGAGCATCAATCACTAAAAACGCTTATGAAATTTCTAATCAATCACAAATTTCTCATTCTGTTCATGAAATTTGATATTTTACCAGGAACATAAGTAGCAGACCAGTGGCTAAAGACGCGGCGAATCCGTACATTCTCTGCAAAATCGAAGAGGATTGATTTAGTAAACAGACACCAAATATTAAACCATAGCGAAATCGACATCGGGGAGGGACCTGGGTGGTGGAGAGAGCACAGAGACCCTCCGATCCATCTTCAAGGAAACTATCGGTTGTTCCGTCGCCGTCTCCTCCACCGGAGAAGATGTCGTTGAGCTTCTGCATCTTGATTACTGCTTTTTCCGATGATCGGAGAAAAAAATATTATGTGGATGCAATTATGTCAACTCTGGGCCACGTTAAGCCCAAATTCAAGAAGTAATGGTACGACATGCTGATATGTAATTAGTGTTGTATTTTTATTATAATATAGTTCAATTAGAAAGTTACATTATTCTATGAAATTGACTCACCATTTCAGCACTAATGACAAAATGTCCTTAAAAATATATTATGGCCACTAAAATCTATATGTCAAAAGTTTATGACATAATAAAATAGAGATACAAATATGCGTGTATAATATATATATAACTAAAAAATGAAAAAAATGAAAAATTGGAAAAGAAAACAAAAACTATACTAAGCCGGAAAACTGAACGAAATCTTCCAGACATAAAGCCGACAAGAATCGAAAATGTTTATGCATAGATTTTGATAAAATATTGTAAGTTTGTTTACAAGGAAAAAAAATTTCATGACAACTGTGAAGTTCAGAAGTTAAGTAGTTCTCATGACGAACACATAGTTTATTTAGTTTATAGATGTGCATTGTAAAAGGCTGCCTACATATTCATAGAAATGGACAAATAATTCGTAGTTCATATTACAATAACTAAGAGCTAGTCAATCTGGACGACGAGCTACGCAGTTTGAGTGACGAACTAGCAGTCAAACAAAGTCATGCGATGAGATGGATGGACTAAGCAATTGAACGCCAAGTTGGACAAACTGAGCATTCAAGCAACTAGATGGACGAACAGAGTAGTTGGATGCCAGGTTGGACGAACTAAACTGTCAATCAACGAGATAGACGAGCGTAATAGTTTAGTGTCAGTTGGACGAAATAAGCAGTCAAACGACATGATGAAAGAAAAGAGCAGTTGAACCCAAGTTGGATGAATAGAGCAGTTGTTTGAAGTTTGGGTTTCTTCTCCCATCTTTTTTATTTGTCCCATCTCTCTTAATGAGATGCCTCTCTATTTATAAAAAAAAACTAAGTTGGTGATAGAATCATGACCGACTATCATGAGTCTTTTGGGATTGGTTGGCTGCTAATGAAGTTAATCTTGTTTCAGGTTGGGCTAAAGTGAAGGGTACAATCCATGCCCGACAAAAACGCTTATGAAAATAAAGGCGACGAGTTTTAAGAAAACTCTCGAACCAAAAGCCTGACTAACAAAAGAAACGGTACTACGAATAAATTGAACACAAGACCAAATTTACAAAATACAACAAAACTAGAAATATTATCAACAGCTTCTTTCTTCTTCAATTTACTGGTTATTTTTTCGAGATTGGAAGTTGGTTCATGCATCTCCCAAAAAGTGGGTGCCGTTAGAACTGGACTTTGGTCTTATAGTTCTCACGTGATTTTTTAGAAAATACAAAAATTAGAGTTTTAGAGTTACTTAAGTAAGTGAAATTAAACCTAACTCAAAACATGAAATTTTCATGAGTTAAGATGTGGTAAGTTTAAGTTACATATTTTAATTCACTTTAAAAACAACTTTTAGTTTTTTTATATTAAAATAATATATATTTTTCTTAATTCAATATCAATTATTGCGAGAAAATAGTTTTATTAGCTGAATTTTAATAACATTTCATAAATATAATTATTTGAATTTCTTATTTTTGTTGCTATAACTATTTTTGTTATTTTCATTTTTGAATTATCCATAATATTTGCAAGCATAGATTTTAAGAAGATGAATGAAAAAGAGAGGGACATATATCTCAGTACCTATTCAGATCATTCTCACTGATTTACATACTCTATGGTATATCTTAATAATATTATAATAATATCTTTAATATAATTTAATTATGTAATTAAATTTTAAGTTATTAACACAATTGAAGGAATCAAAAATGCACATGTGGTAAACAAATTTATCCTATAATAACTTGTTGATGGAGCAGTTCTTAGTACCCAGCAAGGCAACAAGTGGAAGTGGTCACTTTCTCTCCTTGCAACTTTTTTAAGATCCAGAAATATTATATTTGTTTTTTTTTAGAATTTGTTAGTTGTGATAAGAAAACAAAAGTTATTAATTAAAATGAAAAAAAAAATTCCCATTTTTATTTTAAACGACATATTAACAGAATAAATGAATTGAGTGTTAGAAAAAACAAAACAGAATTGTTACTTATTAAGCTGGTGCCAAGTCGAGATCGATTAAGAGGTTTATTTGAAATATTTCATATTAATGGTTTATTGTAAAAAGAAAAATAAGGATAAAAGTTGAATAATTGTCACTTTGAAGGGCTCTTTCGGATATTGGAAGTCACATGAAGAACTTTTTTACCTAGCCAACATGAAGAAATATTAAATGGTGAGGTATACAGTATACTGTATATAAATTTATCTTCTTGCCACTTGGTGCATATGTCTTGGATTTAGAAAAGCTAAAAAGAATTCTGAATGCAATTTTATTATTGATAATTGTAACGATAGATAAAGTCAAACAATTATAATAACACTGCCACTTAGATAGAACTTATAAGAAACCAAATTGATAAGCAACAATAAAAAAGTGTTGACCATTATTTTCTTAGGCCATATAGTAATATCTTGATGCTTGACATTTGATATTTTTATGTCCCTCCCTTATTCTTAAGCATCCATTGGCATTACATGAATTTGGGTTAAGCGAATAGAGTAGTGTAGAGTATCGTTGACCTTAAGTATAAAATTCAATCGCAAAACTTTTTCCGACAGAAATATATAACCTTATTATTAATTAACGTTGAGTGTAGTGTTAACTATGCTTGAGAGTAAATACAATTTGAATAGAAAACATTATTATGTAATCTTTATCTATTTAGAATATGTGCAATTTGAATAATATACCGAGCCTAAAATCTAGGATAACTTTTATCAATAAATTCAAACGCAAAATAATTTTCGTAATTTCTAAAGGAGTTAGTAAAGGAATAATTGTGAGTTACGTTCATTTTAGACTTATCGAAGGTTAATATATTTATGATTTTTATACGAGGTTAGTAAATTACAGAAAATCACTTTCGAGGGAACAATATATGATTTCAATTTTTTGTCGATTCATCTTCTGCACTGAACTGATTTTGGTTCCAATGTTGAAAAAAGAATAATGTCGAATCAAACTGAGAGATAATAAATAATTGCTATGATGTGAGTCTATTATGTATATCACCATGCAATATTTTTCTGTATATATATATTACAATTAATACAATGATTGAGTTTAGATATAGTTATGTATTGGATTATATTTCTTGTAACTAACCTTTTACTTCAGTTTAAAGCCAATTTGTTGTTAAACCAACTATTTTTACCTTTTCTTTATTGAGTTTGATCATGTGGGACTATATTGGTTTGATGATGGATGAATAAACGTTGTCTTTATACTATATGATAAATAAATCGGACCAGTTGCTGTACATGTAGTCAGAGACTAATTCACACTTATTAAATGTGTTTTTAATTGCCAATTTGTAGAAAATTTGTCAATTTGTAACTAAAGAAGTAGTTAATACATTCTGGTTCAGTGTTAAAGGGATAGTTCTCAAAGTCTCCGGATCCAAAAAGTCTTCATTTTTTTACCATCTATAAATAGCAAGATGCTTATCTGTGTAGTAACTCATTAGTTCTTTTTCCTCTTGAAAAAAAGAATAAAAAGAAGAACAGAATAACTCTATAGGATCTAATTTTTTTGTCAACCTAAGGTGCATCTGAGCTAGAAGAGAGATAGAAAGAAGTTCACGAACTCTTAAGTTTACTTAAATCATATTCGATTAAATTCGAGTCTGATTGACCAGTAAGATCACGAAAAAAGGTATTAACTTATGTTTTTATTTTATGTTATCATTTTCTGATTTTTTTTTCTTCCTTTTAAAAAGAATTCTGTTTATTTTATGTAATGAGTGAATGATAGTCATAACAAAGCCTAGAGAGAGAGTTCCTACAATCTTTTGTATAATCTGTCGTTTAAAAACGATAAGTTTAGCTTTTTGTTTTTGCAGTTCTAATTTTTAGTAATCACTAATCAGGATTTATACCGAAATTCGAATTAATTTACAGAACATGCATTTATATAAAAGTTTTGGCAATGGCCAGAAAGAGTAGCCAGTAGTGCATTCAATGAAATATATGTATAATTAATTTGTGAAACATTTTCATATTGTTCTTCACCGTTTAAACTTTATATCAGTTTGATTACTTATTGGCAATGTAATACCTTAGATTATAGGAAGAAGAAGAAGAAATGGGACGAGGTTCTCTCGGAAAACTGATGGGAGGAGAAGAGAGGGCTTCCAAAGATACAGATACTTTCAACATTTTTGGCCCCTTCCATCTTACATCTATTGACTGGTAACATTTTATTTTATTTGTTTTGAAATAAATAAAATAGATACTTCCTTTTAAGATATATTTTTCTTTAATTTGTTTTATAGCACTCAAAATAGATTTTTATTTTTATTTTTCTTATGATAGACAAAGATAGAAGTTTTTGTTCCATATCTACTCGGACTCTAAAACTAACATGTGCTTGTTTATTTTCCTTGTAATAGGAACAATCAGTACCATCGAACCTCAGTGGCATCAAGTTTGGTAAATGGAGTGTATACATTGGAAGGGGACAGGCTTGAGGAACGGGAAGGTTCTGAAGCACTAGCCAAGCCATGGTGGGAATTTTTCCACTTCACTTTACTCGAAACCTTGATCGACGATGACAGCTCCATCTATGGTGCCATTTTCGAATACGAACTATACCACCTCTACCAAAATACCCCTCATGTGAAAGTTCCACGCTATGTAATTGCTTTCCGCGGCACAGTTTTAAAGGGAAAAACTTGGAAGTTTGATTTGAAACTTGACCTCAAATGCATCTTCAACACCCTCCATCAAGGTGGCAGGTCTATGTACGCCATAAATGTAATCCGCCGTATGGTGGACAAACACAACCATTCAGCTATCTGGCTTGCTGGACACTCTTTGGGAGCCGCCCTAGTGTTGCTGGCTGGAAAGACCATGAAAATTTCTGGATTCCTCCTCGAGAGTTACATATTCAACCCACCCATCTCGTCTATTCCTCTAGAGCAGCTACCTGGTGGCGATATAATTAAAGGTTTGTTTCAAATCACCAAGAGTGTCGTCAAAGCCACCGTAGCCATGGCCTTAACCGATCTACAGGTAAATAAATAGTCTTAAATTAAAAATGTTTGATCTACTTAAGAGTTAAAATAACAAGTTTCATTCACTTGCGATTACATAAAAATATCAAGTTTCATTCATTTGAGATTCCTTGTTGGCCACTCCAAACTGAGTACTACTATATACAAGTTGATTTTCTTACAAGAAACTGTTTGTCTTAAATTACTACAGGTTCCAAAAGACGATCCAAAGACAGCATCATGGATACCTTATTTATATGTGAATCCAGCAGATCCAATATGTGCAGGATACATCGATTACTTCAGACACAAAACCTTCATGTCTGAGATAGGAGCAAGCCACATCGAGAGAATCGGTGCTAGAAAATCAGTTAGGAGTCTATTGGTGGGAAGAAGAGGAAAACTATCACCGTCGGATTTGTCATCGGAACCTCTCCACCTTCTTCCATCAGCAGATATGACTGTAAACAAGAACAAACCGACTAAGTCAACGACAGCTCACGGACTTCACCAATGGTGGGAGCGAGACTCGACACTGAGGGAAAATTGGGAAAGCTGCTGCATCAGACCTTACCATGAAGGCAAATTGGAGCAACTGACCATACAATAAACAATAAAAAGGAGAGTCAGATATAATTAGGCGTTATGCCTTTTATATCTTATCATGTGATCTTTTTAGTTACGAACCCTCTATCGACTTGTTTCCCATCTCTTCTACTTTTTTTTTTTGTTGTCTTCTATTTCATGTTTTAGTTTTGTCTCTCTTACCCATGTTTAATTTCTTTTTTTTTCATTTAATTGTCGATAATTAATTTTAGTTCTTGTTTTCTCGATTTGGTTTTGTTTTGCATTTCCTCTTTTGACATTTTAAGATATATTATGAATTATTGCTTTTTTAATCACTCGTTGAAAAGTCTATCTTATGTACATTGAGAGTTTAATTTGGAATATTCTCNAATAGNAATATATATATATATATATATATATATTTATTTCTATAATTTGTTAGCTGTAATAAACAAAGGAGAATATTTCACTTAAAAGAAAAATTTAAAGTCATACTAGTTGTTTCCTTATTTATCTGTTTTTTTTTTTTGTCATCGTGGTTTAGTAATTACTCGTCATTTGTTTTAAGTGGTCATTTTATATTCCTCTATACTATATGATAAACCATGTTGGAATCTAGTTTTGATGAGAATGGCAGCAGAAATGAGTAATTGAGTACCACTTGTTTAAATCTAGTTTAGATGTGAATAGAGCAAAAGTGAGTACTACTAGTCCACTTAATTATTAATATATTTTTAATTGCCAATTTGTAAGAACTAGGAACCTTGTCAAATGTATATAAAGATGTTATTGATACATTCTGGCTCTTGTTAGTGCTCACGTTGATGTAAAAGGGATAAGTTGTTCCTAGGGAGGTCTCAACACCTCCGATCCGGATCAAAAAAGTCTTCATATCTTAGAAAAAGTCTTCAGCTTTTAGCATCTATAAATCGTTCTTTAAAAGGAATTCTTGAAAGAAAGAAAAAAGAACAGAAGAACTCTATAATTTACTTACTGGGATCTCTTCCTTAACCAGATTCGATTGTGTTCGATTCTGATTGACTTATTAAGACCACGGACAAGGGTAATTTTCAAAATCTTTCTTTTTTCTTTATGTTTTTTAATAAAAAGAAATCCTTGTATTTATTGTAAAGAGTGCCATGAAAAAGCCAAGAAAAAGTTCCTACAATGTTTTTGTATAATCTGTCTTTTAAAGCACATAAGTATAATCTTATTCTTTGTGTAGTTTTAACTTTTGGTAATTAGAGATCTTGATCGAAATTCAGTTTAATTATGAAAGTGTTGGCAGTGGCCAAAAAGAGTGCATCCATTGAAATTGATTTTATTGTTTTCACTTGTCAAATTCTTCCCTCGTAGGAAAAAGAAGAAGAAGAAGAATCGATGGCCTCAGATAGAAATGCTTTCAGCGTCTCTGGCCCTTTCCATCTTACATCTATTGATTGGTATATATATATTTTAGTATACTTCCTTTTGAAATTATTTTTCATACTATAAAAATGTTCAAGAATTTGCTTTCTTAGTTAAGAACTTAAGACCAAGTTCAAATTTTAAAAATATCAGTTTTAAAGTTTAAAAAAATATATCCGACAAAAGAATTGGAATAAGATCATTGGAGGGAATATTAAAATTCTTTAACAAACAAACCTAAAAATCTTTTATGATAGACGATGATTAGTTTATTTTTATTAAAACTACATGAATTCATGTGCTGTGCATGATTTCTTAGGTTTTAGTTGATAACCACTTATGAGGAAAATAACGACTGAGAATGTCATGTTCTTCTTTATTCCCCAGTTTACATGTAATTGTTTTTCAAGTTTCCGGCCGAGATATGAGTTTTACACGATTCCTCTTTATTGTTTATGAAAACAAAATTCAAGAATGATGAAATTTAAAATTAAGATCGTTTATAGTTGTTAATTTTAATATTTTTTTATGATAATAGTTACATTTCTTTATGTACTATATACTTTCATTTTTATTATATATTCATACAAAAAATAACTTTCAAATTAATTGTCACATGAAATGAATGTTATGACTTTATTTAAACTAGTATTGATACTTAAAAAAAAAAGATATGTTTTCAGGTGAATTTTATATTAACCTTTTTTCTTTGAATATAATTTAACATTAAATTTGAAAAAAGTATTAAAATTACTACTAAAATTTTATTTAAAATAAACATCAATAATAAATATTTCAGAAGAGACTAAATTCATTAAATGAATTGTTTTCAACTACATTGTGTTCATTTCCACTTTTTCTCTTATCATTTCGTTCTTATTATTATTTGATGATCACCACTCACCACCAATGTGTGGTAATAAAAAAAATACCAATACCTACTAGCTAGCTACTAAAAGATATATTGGTTTTGTTAAATAGGAACAATTCGTACCATCGAACTTCAGTGGCATCATGTTTGGTAAATGGAGTGTACTTATTGGAAGGGGACAGGCTTAAGAAAAGGGTACGTCGTCCCGATTCACTAGCCACGGCTTGGTGGGAATTTTTCCACTTCACTTTACTCGAAACCTTGATCGACGACGACCGCTCCATATATGGCGCCATTTTCGAATACGACCACTACAATCTTTACCAAAAAAACCCTAATTTGAAACCACCTCCACATTATGTTATTGCCTTCCGCGGCACGGTTCTAAAGGGAGAAACTTGGATGCCTGATGTGAAACTTGACATCCGATGCATCTTAGATAACCTCCATCAAGGCCCCAGGACTATCCACGCCATACAAGCTATCCGCGCTATGATTGACAAACACAGCGAATCAGCTATCTGGCTTGCTGGACACTCTTTGGGAGCCGCCCTAGTGTTGCTGGCCGGGAAGACCATGAAAATTTCTGGATTCCTTCTCGAGAGTTACATATTCAACCCACCCATCATATCTATTCCTCTAGAGCAGCTACCTGGCGGCGTTCTACTTAAAGGTGTGTTTCGAATCACCGAGAGCCTCGTCAAAGCTACTGCAGCTACTGTTACTATGGCCTTAACTGATCAACGGGTAAATATATAATCTTTTTAACGAATTTCAAATGTTTGATCATTTTTGGATAACGAATTCAATTAGCTATGGTGGTTTAGTCATTAAGAACTCATCTTGTTAGTCGAGGCCACGATATCAAGTTTTCCATGTTGGTCAAATTAGAAAATTATTACAAAAAAAAAACAACATTGTTGAAAATATTTCCAGTACTAGTTTATAGTTTATTTTCTTACGAGAACCTATATTGATA
>Ga0041059_1001144_pt1 | contig 21193 bp, 5 predicted proteins | sample AraColnosormetaG_FD_56232 | JGI IMG/M metagenome (GOLD analysis project Ga0041059, IMG submission 56232) | Arabidopsis roots microbial communities from North Carolina, USA - Col MF nosort | ecosystem: Host-associated > Plants > Roots > Unclassified | place: USA: North Carolina | collected 2013-09-02 | reverse complement strand
GGCGGGAGGAAGGGCAGTAGGTGGAGGTGGAGGAGTAACGGGCAGAGGCTGAGGCGGAGGAGGAATTGGGAGAGGCTGTGGAGGAGGTGACGGAGTACCACCGGGAGGCGGCGCCGATGACATATCTTCCCGCTAGTAAAAAAAAATAAGCGACGGGATAAAGAAGAAAAAAGAATGTTAAAAGCGGGAAAAGAGGTCTGATCTCTCTTGCCACCGAGACTAGACTTGAGTTTTGATTACTTCAATCTTTTTAAAAAACCTTTGGTACACCGATATAGAGGAGAATATACGTAATCTTATTTTTGTATGAGTTATATAGTTTGTGTTCTTCTTGCATCAAAAGCGAAAGAAAGAAATGAGAGCACTTACTACATTGACATTTCTCCGATGTTTATTATTAACTATCTAACATCAAGTTACACCAAAATAATCCATTCAAACTGAAACGTACGGACAATAAATAAGTATTTTGTTAATCATATTCAATCAAGGTTCTTAATAACAGCTTTAACAAAAAAAAAAAGGTTCGTAATAACAGGCCAATTATATCAATATGGTTCTTTCAGATATCCAGATAATGTTTTTGCTCTTCAGATAATATATGTTTATGTAAATAATTATTATTGTATCAGGGTCAATGTCGTATCATTCTATATATCTTGTTTAAAACATCCCACAAGACGCTTAATCTAAGTAGAAATAAAAACAGAAGTCAACGACTGATTGCAATGATACTTTGTCAAGTTTGGTTTGGTCAAATATTTTGTTTTTGTCAAATTGATTTAATAAAAATACCAGTGATATATGGTCCGAACAACCAATTTTACTTAATGTTGGTAATAGTATTATTTTTATTTTTGTTAACTTAGGAAATCTTAGGTCGAAACTCTGACTATGTAATAATATATAGGGCTTATAAAACATCGGACAAACAACGAACGTTCAAACGAAGAACTTAATACACGACGTCATTCAAGAATGGATCAAGCTTTTGTTGATTTTCAAGTGTGTATGTTTACAAGAAGGTCAAAATAATTTGGTAGTGGACATTGGACAAGCATGCCAAAATGGCCAAAACAAAGTCCACTATCAATTGTCTACAACACTATAACCTTTTTCATTATGTATTTGTCTTTTTCTTGGAATGTTTTATTCAACAACAACAAAATTATCGTAAGAAATAAAAAATTTGACAGTGTGATATAAAGAAACTTATAACATATTACTTTCAATCCTATGTTTAAAAAAAAAACACTAAAAATGAAAATCATTGTGCTAAGAATATAATAACACATTCACATTACACAAACATATATGAAAAATTCTAATAGACCCACTTCGTTATATTAGTAATACGATATTATAGACAAGAAGAAACTCGATCAAACGACGCAAAGCTCTTATATAAGCCTTAAAACTCAAGGAGGCGCCTCATGACGCCAAGCAGCTCCAAATGTGATGTCATCTGTGGAAAATGCCCGATCGCGTCCTCGATGATCTCCACTGTCGATTTCCCCTTAATCTTCTCCTGCATGAAGTATGCGACGGAGACAGGCACTACGACGTCGTTTCCTGGTTGTATGACATGGCAAGGCACTGACACTTGTCCCAAAATCTCTCTCTCGTCGCTACCAAACACTATCTTAGCTAAGGCAAGAGCTGTCTCGGGCTTCATCTTCTTAAGGGACTTCTCGAACCTTTGGACCGAGAGAGAGTCTCTCGAGTCGACCACGAATGAGGAGAAATCAACCGCCCAAGCTTCGTAGTTGGAGCCAATGCTGGTAATGATCGTGTCAATGTCTTTTGACTCAAACCCTCCTTTGTAATCCTCACTGTTTATATACCTATTTGCATTTCAATCTAGTAACGTTACTAATTTGATCATCTAAATATCATTTTCTCTTTGCGCAAAAAAAAAAAATCATTTTCTTTTATATTATAAGTACGTTGCATTGATATATATAGTCAAACATTATCAATTGTTGCATTAAATTATGGCCGACTTTCTCACCTATAACTATAATAAATATCTAAAGTAATCAGTCAAAGTATGATACTTCAAACAGTTAACTCCCATTCGATAATTTCTATATATAGGAGAATATAGTATGTTAGTGGTCCACGTGATATATAAAGATGGGTTAAGTTTTAGTACTTCTAACTTTAAAAATGACAATAAATATATTGATTCATCATATGATAATAAAATCATAACACATTTTTTCTAATTTTCGATGTATCTGTATGAAATGAATGTCTTATTGACATATTGATAGCATATGTAGCATGTTTACATATATTCATCTACGTATATATGCGTAGACTGCAGAGAAGTAAGAGAAGATGTGATCATATGTCATATCCATCCAACAAGCTAGAAGCTGATCATGTCCACATGTTCAACACTTGGCAACAGTTACACTTCATTACATATAGATATCAACCACATAAAAACTATTAAATATTGGCTAATATAGTATATTATTGTAAATCATTATTTTTATTTTGTCTTTTTCCTCAAACACATATTCACGAAGGAATCTTGTACGATCGGTCAGACTGTATAACCTTATAATTTTGATTGCATGTGCTTAGATTTCTCTTTCGAACGTAAATTATAAATTCTAAATCATCGGTCTTCATCTTATTTACAGATATATTATCATATTTTATAAATAGATTCAATATATAGGCCTAAATGATGTTATACAGAACAGAAATAGATTATACATATGCTTTGATTTTTACTTCCAATTATGATTAAGGGTAAGTGTTATACTAAGAGTGAAGCGTACCTTGGAGAAGCAGCAATAAGGAGAAGATTTGTAAACAAGTCGGGCCTTTTAATAGAAGCAGCACAACCGATCACCCCCGACATGGAATGGCCTACGAACACGACAGGGCCAAACTTCAACTCCTCCATAAGAGCAATGAGATCGTCAGAGAAGACGTCTAAGGAGTTATACTTTGAAGGGTCATAGAGAGTTTGATCTTTAATGGCTCCAGAGAAAAGCCAGTCAAAGACCAAAACTTTGAAGGATTGGGACAAGACCGGTATTATTTTATCCCAAACCGACTGGTCGCCTCCGAAACCGTGTGCCAAGACCATCGATCTCTCTCCTGAACCGATGATTTTGGCGTTCATAGCGGATGCAAGGCCGGATATCTTCTGATTAACCACCATGCTTAAGTACAAGAGTTTTGTTAGATGGGACAACTTTGATAAGTTGTGTGCGTATATATAAAGGAGAAGAGAGATGGATTAGGTTTATGGTTCTTTAATTGACATTCAACCACCGATTTTATTAGGCTCGCATTTTGGTACATCCAAACATTTATGGCCTTTTCAACAATGGCTGTATTTGTATTCATTGTCCATCTACATAGCATCTTAGAGGATAAAACAATATCCATCATAAATAAGAATATACTACTCCATGTGAAAACGAAACTCTACTTTTTGGTAGTATTAAAAAGGTAATAATTATTTGGACTCGATATGAAGTATATATACTAGTTTTGTTTGTATGTGTAAAGTTTAGAGTATCAAAGTGTCTTTCTTTTTTTTTGGTGTGTATCAAAGTGTCTTTTTTTCTATCAAACAATGCATTTGTTGTAAAAACAATATTTTTTTCTTTTAAAGCTAATTTATTATTATTTTCGAAAAAATAAATGCATTAACTAATCTGACATTTAGACGTCAACATGATCTCAAATTCTCAATACATTAACATAACCATAAATCTTAATTAAGTTATAGTCAATGAAGAATAAAGCACACGGCAAATTCTAATAAATTGATTAACATCAATCCTTGCTAATCATAGGAGTCATCTACGAAACGTATAAAATGACCTTTTGTCTTACAATAATAACAACGCAAATTAATATAATTCTATTATATATACATCATTTTCGTTTCTCTCCCTTAGACTTTCGCATATATAGACACATCGGAAAAATATAAAATACAAGCAACTAATTGTAATCAAGTTTCTTTCTTTAATAACAAATCTTCAGAAGAATGGATATGAAAGAAAACGATATTTATTGTAATTAAATGTTTTCAATTTATATAGTATAATAAAACACATATATTAGTATACACCAATGACTCATTAGCTATATTTGATATTTCAAAAGCAGTAGCTGTGCGTGGAGTCAATATCTCGCCACCAACCGGGGAAACTGGTATTTAAAAGTGTATAAAAACGGAGATAAAAAAAAAAGGTGTACTTCTTTGACTTCTCTTGAAACAAAATTTTCTAGCTAGCTGCAAATACTTGGTTTATAAACTGGAATCCATGCTCTTTAAATTTCTGTGATGAAGAGGAAAAGCCTAAAAACGGAATAAAAAAACAGTACACGTGAGATGACTTGGAAAATCTTAAAAGACTCATTGAAAGGACTGAATTAAGTGTGAAAATATTGTGTTTTATATGTATAAACCATATATATATAACTTATATAACAAAGTAATGCGTCTGTGTAACTTTTCATAAGAAAAGATACCCAACAAATAAAAACAATGAACAATCGTCGAAAACCTAATCTAGGGATAGCCAATAAAAAAGCCTCTAAAATATCGAAACCAGAACGTGTAAGGTCCCCAATAACTTCGCTTAAAACTCAAAAGTACTCAAATTTATGTGAGGTTTAAATTGGTTCAAAGGTAAAACCAGAGATATCTGGGCGAGAAAAAAAAAGACAAGAAGCACACAACCGCCCATGAGGAATCTGAAGGACCAGACCCCAAAAGTTTTGTTTTGTCCATACCTTGTCATTTTCTTCTTCCAAATTTGGACCAATTATTATTTTACATTAAACTCAGAAAAGGTTTGAAATTTTCCTTTATCTTCACAGTTAATGATTTAGAGTAAATGTGTAAAGCATTCGAATATAATTACTGTTTTCACAAAAAGAAGAAGAATAATATTTTAGGTGTTGTTTTTGCATGTATGGATACAAAAGCTAGCCTCTATGCCTAATTGTGTTAGTATAGAGTGATCGATACTATAGAAGCTGTACTTTTTTCCGTAGATAACTAAAGACGAGGGGCAAAGCGATTCTCCACAAGAAGAGTAATTCCATCATATGTATAGCATAACTTTTTTGACTTTTTGACCTAAAGAAAAAAAGCATACTTATTTGACTAAATAAATTCGGTTCTGTATAAAGGCTGAAATACTGGAGAAAAAGCTTAGTTTTGTCGTGTAGTGATCAATGTATATTGACAAAAGAGAAGAGACTGGAAAAAAGTCTACGACCAACTTTTCCTTCCCTTTGGCCTTAACTTCACTCACACATCATTTTTTAATATTACCCAAATTTGTCCATTTTCAAACCATTAAGACGCGATATTGTGCATTTTGAGATTGTTAGCTTGTAGAGAATTAAACTTCGAAAATCCTAGTTACAATTTTATTTCATACAAGGTGTCACAGATCCACACCATACCGTTACCTTGTTGATATACAAGTTGAAGTTGTCCTTAGATATTATGAGCTTGTTTCACAAATCATAAGGTCTAAAAAAAGATTGCGATATGAGTTTGTTACAATCATTAGAATAAAAGAAAAAGAGAGTAAAAGAAAATAAGATAATAAATGAGGAAAATGAGAGTTGGAGAGTGGAGAGACTAGAGAATACAAATTGCCTTTTGCCTTTAAAAGCCGGTTCCTACTCTCTTTCTCCGAAATAAATGTCGTTAGCATTATTATCGATCGTATCTATCTATACACACATGCGTACCACCACGTGTTTTGTGCTATAATCATCCTATAATTCTTATTACCAATCTCTAGATTTGTTGTTACTTGTTTTATAAACTCTTTTGTTTTTCGGATTCATTTGGCACAACCTATCCAAAAAAAAGGTTTAAATGAGTATGTTTTAAAAAGAAACTAATGTTATTGCCAATCTGAGTACTCCGAAGAGATCAAGCTAAAATTGTAAGGACCAAATAACAAACAATCTTTGCAAACCTTTTTAGCTCAAAAGGAAACTACTACTAAACACATTATAAGATTGAACATGGTGACATAAATACAAACTACTAATTACAACTAGCAGTTTAAATATGATTCGTATATCATTGATACTAACAAGATTAGAAAAAAAAAACACTATATATAATGATTGATTAACAAGTTTCTTGTATCTTAGAAAAAAGAGGAAAAAACATATTGATTGTTTTTAGTTTTATACAACTTTGTACACATAATTAACCTGCAAAGAGAGTATTTCGACTATGAAAGGAATATGTAAATCATGAAAGGAAACTATTTATGAAAGATACAATAATATAAACGTGAGTTGTTCTCAAAAGGCATTAGCCTCTCATTTCCCATCGTATTTAAATGGGAGTATTGCAAGGAAAACATATATGTTGGTGTAAATGACTTTCTTGGTTATGCAGAAGAATGAAATTAAACTTCGAAAATCTCCAGACTTACGGGTTAGCTTAAGTGTGATGGCAAATCCAGCCAAGTCGTTGTGAAATCTCCCTGAACATTTTATAAAACAAAATAACTGTTTATTTTTCACATATCTTGAAGCTTAGTTTGAAATTTTTGCATGGTATTTTGGTTTACTATGCAACAATAAAACGGGTTTAATACGTATAATTTGGTGAAACTAACTGTTTTTTCCTTACATGGTCCACTCTCAACTGTTTTAAAGAGATGAAAAGTTATCATCATTGATTACGAAAATGATATCTAACTTCTCTTATACGCCCCACATCCACACAAATGCCTTAATGAAAAGGTTATCGCGTTTGCGATTAGAACAAACCAAAACGTTACCTTCAATCATAATTTGCGATCTTGTTTTGGTTAGCTAATAGAGTTATAGATCAACTACGTCCTAGTCCAAAATCTGTGGTTATAACTGTAGTTTATAATAGTAAAAATAAAAGCTTACAGTAACCCTCTTTTCATCATTGTAAGATTCATAACAATGCTCTTAATATGAATATACAAATTTCATTTTCAAGAGATATCGTAAAGCGAAAACATATTGTTCAAGAACTAGACTTCGACTGGAGACAATGGAGGAACATCTACTAGCCTTTCAATTTCTTCCAACTGGTCATATGGAGCAATCTGCAGAATAACCAAACCCAAGACTCATAAAATTTCACATGTTTTGGTAATATCTTTGTTTATCTAGTTTTGATTGTGATTTCTAAGTTGTATTTATTTATACCTGGCTAAACCCGTCGGGCCAGGTTATCGAGACAGCGTAGTTTCCCATTGGTCGTATGTCCTCAGGTTCGATATCTTCCGCTACATCGCCATATAGAACTTTTTGCTCTCCAGTCCATTCATCCTGTTTAACAAAGATCCAAACATTGACACTTTGAATTCTTGTTTTAAGTTTTAAAAGAAGCTTTAAGAAGAAACAGATTCTCAGGTTGAATATCTTTCATACCACACTTTGTGCAGATCTATCATTTCTTCTGACGGTTGCAGGGTGCAGTAAGAACTCTTCGTCTGAGTTTGGTACCTTCACTCTAATTGCCTTGAGATACTTGTCGTATGTCACGGCCGTTGATACTGTTTTTAACATAAAATGCACAGAAAAGAAAGAGTCTTTTAACTTAATTCATGCATTGATACTAAAAGAGAAAGGAAGGTTTTTTGACATGGTTGGTTGTTTACCTTGCTGGCGTATCTTGGCGCATTGTTGCACTACACATACACCAAGATCCTGGAACGTTCTGGCAACGTCACTTAGAGGATCCGACACTACTTCAGGAGTTCCGCTATCCCCCGAAGCAGATAACTAACAATCAAAAAGGAATTTAAGAAAAACTGTTTAGAACAATGAGTCCAGTAATATTACTGTTCAATCACCTGATATAACAAAAGAATTAGATGAACATTCCAAGGACATCAAAATAGCTTTTCATTCCTAAAGTCAAAAGCTAAATATTCAACTGTGTTGTTTCATAGAACTCTTACATCATATATAACTTATATACATACCGTTGGTCTAATGGGGAGGTCAAAGAGGTGAGGTATGCCGAATTGCTTGACCACCTGCAGCCAAAGATGTATTGTCAGAAGTTATCTAAATGTGTTTAACGTACATGTCGCTGTTGAAATATTCATTTTGGTTTCTTGAAGTAAAACTAAGAGACAGTATAAAGTCAGCTACCTCAGAACCTGAACCTTTCCCAAAAGGGTAATAACGTTTCCCATCAGCGTCAAAGTGGCACATATTCTCCACAACAGCAACGCAAGGCACCTACTCCGTAAAACCAAACAGGAAATAAATCTCGGAAGTTCATATCTGTTTGTTGCAGAGTTGAGAAGAAAAACAAGTTCACAAGCTCCATATAAAAGAAAAAGGAGAGTTTATGATCAAAGTCTGGAACAGGGAAATAACCTTAAGTTTTGAGAACATCCTTACACCTTTTGCAACATCAATAAACGCCAACTTTTGAGGGGTGGTGACAATTACCGCTGCTGTCAATGGCGCAACCTGATACCAAGAACATTATAGTCATAGCATCTAACAGAAGAATTTAATAATATTCATCATATTTCAGTTGCTAGCAAAGTTATTCAGTTGTTACATGCAAGGGAAAAAGCATTGGCACATATATATTTGCATTACTTTCATTCCCTACATATGCGAACGAACTAAAAGTAAAGTAGAAATGGTTGTATAATATTCAAAACCGAACCTGGCATAAGGTCAGTTGTATATCACCAGTTCCAGGAGGCATGTCGATAACAAGATAGTCCAGCTCTCCCCTGCATCAAATTCCTCAAAAAGATTTATAAATGTTTCTGGAAAAAACATGAAGTCAATGATTTTATGGAAATGAACAAACCATTCAGTTGTTGTAAGGAGTTGGTTTATAACACCAGACACCATAGGACCTCTCATAATGGCACGCCCTTGTCCTGCAAATCCAAATGAGACTAGCTTGACGCCCATGTATTCTGTTGGAATGATGGTCTTCTTCTCCGGGTTCTATTGAACATATACAGAACTCGAAAAACATTAGTCCTTTGTGTGTTACTGCTATCACAAGGTGAGTCAGAGAATATTACCATTTCCAATATACGGCTCTCAGGATTGACCATGGTTGGTAGACTTGGACCATAGACATCAGCATCAAAGATACCAACTCTAGCACCCATACCAGCTAATGTATAAGCAAGATTTACAGCTACTGTTGATTTCCCAACACCACCCTGAAATGTTCATCTAACAACAGCGTGTCATGAACTAAAAGGGACGCTAGAAAGAAAGATACAGACAGATTACTTTCTATGTCACAAAGAGGAAATACCAGCTACTGTTCCGTTTCTATCTTTTCCAAAAAAACTTGAACGAGACAATAAACAAAGAACACAGGACATCTTATTGATATCACATCACTAAGACTACTTTGGCAGAAGAGTATGTAGCATTCGTATTTACACAGCAGAGCACATCCCATATTATTAACTTAAATTTGAGAAGAAACTTCAGTTCAAAAAGAAACATCAAGAGCTGTGTAAAAAGAAATTCATTGGAAGATATATGTACCTTGCAACTAGAAACAGCGATGATGTTCGAAATTCTTGATAATCCAAAGGGAAGCTGCCCTGCAAAAATGGGCTTGGCTGGTTGTGCTGACATTGTCACATTTACCTTCTTCACCCATGGAAGGGCTGCAACTACCTCATTTGCCTTGTTCTCAAACTACAAAAGAGTCGTAATCCATCCATCAAAGATACACTAAAAGAACTGATTCATTGCTTATATAACCAATGATATAGCTCCAAAATCCTCCTAATGGGATGAAGTTCTATCAGTAGTAATATGATAAAAGAATAGTGAATGGTAATGTCATTTACCATGTCTTTGACTGGACATGCGGGTGTTGTCAGCTCCAAACGGAACGAAACCTACAACAAGAGACCAAACATGTTTCAGCAGCCTTGAACAAACAATCTAAAACAGAACAAATTGGTGAAGGATAAAGTATTATTATTACCTCACCCAAAGCTTCATTAATCCCCAAATCTTTCACAAAACCACAAGAAACAATATCTGTCCCAAAATCAGGATCAATAATCTGAGACAGAGCCTTCAACACATCTTTTTCTGATGTTTGAGCAACACTCTCACCAACACTACTACTAGCTGTTTTCCAAAATGCATAAGTTAAAAAATATCAGAACTTGCTTAGTCTCCTTCGCGTATAACGTTAACAATTTTTCAGGCGGAGACAAAGGAACAAACTTTATAACCTTGAGCTGAAGCAGCTTTAGCTACAGAGAGATTCTGAGAGACCCGTTTGAGGATTCTTGTCCTGGAGATTGAGATAATGGAAGCTTGAGAATGGAGAAACTTGTGAGAAAGAAGCAATCTTGTTGTGGAATTGCTTCTTCTTTGGGTCTGAATCTCGAAAGAAGGATGCCGCAACGACTGTGGATGAAGAAGCGGCATTGCTACAAGAGAGAGACGAAGAGAGTGGCAAAAAAAACTAGCGGTCTGTGATAATTTGATCGCTCAACTCTTTAAAAGATAAAACTTTTTCAAAGCTTTTTATTATTTTTATTATTATTATTCAATATATCATAAATTTTTACATTTGTAATCAGATATTATTGTTTTTTTTACTGATGTGTGTCAAATTACATCTAAGATAAATCAAAATTAAGTTTTTACTGATGTATGTTGAATTCTACAAAAGTTTCTTTTGTTAACACAAAATGTTAAATGTTTCGAAATTAAGATAAATCAAAATTAAGTAAATTAAAACTTAAAAAGACAGGAAAGCAGATTTGATTGAAGTAAATTCAGATGATTAAAATGTTAGATTTAGAGAAATTTTCAAAAAAATAGACTAATAGTAGATCTAGCAATTAATCAAGATTGTTATTGCACCGTTCTAAAACTACAAATCTTAATCTATAGTTAATCGACTCTCGTTATAATTGACTAACTATGCCTAACAATATTGGTTTTGTGTCTCCATCTAAAATTACTAGAATTAAGCAAGCATTAGAATTCAGTTTGATAAGTTTACCTAAGCATCTAAACCGGGTTGGCAGTCATCTAGTTATTAAGGCTCTCCTAACAATAATTCCAGTAATAAACGCATCTCGGATTTTACATATTAACTTATAATCAAATTTTAGTTCGTTACTCTAGAACTAGCTTTAAGAATAATCAAAGGAGAAGAACTCTAGGGATAAATACTAACAGATTATCGATTTACGATTTCATCTAAATTTCTAATGATAAACTTTAAACCCAAGAAGGAGATTACTCAGACATAATTAAAGAAACATAAAACATGTTTGAATAAGATTACATAAAGAAATCAAAAGTAGAATGGAGTTTAAAAAATATCTTTTCTCTATAGGTATAAGGTTTTGAAATTTCTGAAGTAGTATCCACAAACCTCAAAGAATTTGGAGAGCAAAAAATGAAATAAAGCTTAGAGTAAAGGTTGTTAGGTCTAAAAAATGACTAAAAAGAATATTTATATCTAAAAATACGAGCAAGTACTTGTTTGTAAATAAGGAACTCTTCTGGGACAAGTTCAAGAAGCTTCAAATCTTTTAAACCGTCAGAATTCTTGCTGAGCCGCGAACGATGTCGACCGACACCTGTTTAGGTGTTGGTCAATACTCAATACATTTGTTTTGGTCAGACTCTAAATTTGTTCTTAAACTCAACTTCTTCGGTTTTACTTCAAAATATTTTTCTATCTCTAATTTAGTTCCGATCATAGAAATACCAGATTCTAAAAAGACTTTATAAATAAGAAAAAAGACTTGAAAACCTATACTTGTTCATAGCTAAAATAGAAAAAATTGAAATATATTATTTTTAATTTCTTAATAAGATTTCAAACTTGATTACTAATAAATCATAATTTTGTTATATATATGTAGCTTGATATAGTGAAGGGATTATGAAATGATTCACAAAGACACAGTTATAAGAACGCATAAATGTGTGTGATAGATGGATTCGAAAGATTTGCTGGATGACAACTCATAACCGTGTTTTCTGCTACAAGGTAATACTAATACATATCGCATTGTTTTATTTATAACCGAAAACAAAGTGATGAATCATCATTCCCCATTTATTTCGAATTCATCACGACACACTACATTCTTATAACCATGTGTAGATAAATCATCACATAAAGTCTCAACTATATCATGTCACATACATAAAACAAAACTATTGTTTAGCTATTGAGATTGAAGCCGAAATAATACAGAGAAGAAACAAAAAAAAATATGATGCATAACCCCAAATGTGACATTGGGTCCTCCGAGAATTTCTATATAAACATAAAGCTACACAAGATCTGAGATGTTTATGCAAAAAAAAATGTTATTACAGTTTGGAAAAAATAAAATGTAGTTTAGAGGATGTTGTTTACTTGAAAACCATGGATTCAAATTTTGAAAAATCGAATATTTGCAATGTGTTACACCAGGACTGACCTCTCCATTTTTCTGGACATAAAAAAAAATAATCGATTTGTGAAGAAACTATTTAACTTTAACCATATTTACTTCAGTTGTTGAAACAAAAACTCTGAAACCTCTCTCTCTATGCCTACCGAAAAAGATGGAGTTGATTTCTATCTTAAAATTTTGTAGTATTTACTTAATATATAAGAACTTTGAGATAAAAAATGAAAATGTGATATTATGATTGAGTACATCTAGATTTTATTATATATATTTTTTTTTAATCTTTAGATAAAAATTTACATTCGTTTTTTACCAAAAATAAATGAAAAATTACACACATCTTTGACCAGAAATAAATGAAAAATCACACACGTCTTTGACTACAGATAAATGAAAATTCACACACGTCTTTGACTAGAGATAAATGAAAATTTACACACGTCTTTAATTAGAGATAAATGAAAAATCACACACGTCTTTGACTAGAGATAAATATAAACTTACACGCGTCAAACAGGATCACCAACCACGACAAAATGACTTCTTTCTATGATTTAAATCTTTTCAAAACTAAATTACAATAGGAAACAGAAACAAGATTATTATGATTTCTTTCCCAAAGAAATTAACTCTAATAATTCAAAATAAATCTTACCAAAGTAGAATTTCCTGAATACAAAATAGAGATTTTAGTGGAGAAAACCCTTTTAAGTATCGGCAGATCAATTTTAAACCCTTCAAATAAATTATATATATTAAAGTTGGCCAATTCTCTCCCACAACTTGACACATCAGCACATGAGAGCTTGCCACCTATACTTCATAAAATAAATAATACATAATTAGTAATTAATTCAACATAATAACTAAAATAGGAAGATATAATTAATCAGAACTTGAACCATCACTCTTTCTACATTTTTTTAATTCAATATATCCTCTTTAATTTTGAGATCCAAATATGTTACACATATTCCTTGCCTAAAAATTAGACGATTATTATGAAAGAAACTAAATGAATATGCAGATTAAATATATTTAAACTTTTCGAGATTTATGCTAAGAAAACAAGTAATTTGAAAGATGGTTGATGAGCTATCCTTATAACTAATACGTAAGATATAAGATTATGACAAGAACTTAACCAAACTTTACAATAACATCAAGTTGAATATGATTAGATTGGATATGCAGAGACATGATTAATAAAGACATGTTATATTTTTAATGTAAAAAACAAATTTTCTAAAATTTCACCGTCTCACAAACTAAATATATAACCAAAAGAACAAAGATATATAAATTAAAAAAAAAACTGAGAATCTAAAACAACAATAAAAAACAACTCAAGCACTTTCGTTTTCAGATGAACTAATATAGTTGGACTTTTTGAAAACAATTACAAATCATATTTATGTTTCAAAATCGATGCATTCAACTTTACTTTATATGAACAGACATTATATAAAACAATTTGTAAATAGTAATACATAAACCCGCACGTAGTGCGGGTATTCATCTAGTTATTAATGAAACAAACTACCCCTCAAGTAAGGAATCTTAACAACAACATCCCCAACTAAATAATCAATGAAAACACCCTCAAATAATGGTTACTCAAACAAAAAAATCCTGAACTTTCTATTTTGGTTTGTTGAAAATAACATTTTTTGCATAAAAACAATAACAGATGTAATCATTTGAAAATCTGAAACGATCAATCAATATAACCAAGATATTGTTTTAGAAGTTGATGAAATTGACACTTTACACGAGTTAGTACACAACAGAGCGAATGGTTCGCAGGACCTCTTTAGATATGAACAGAAACAAGGAACAGAGGCAAAATACTCTCCCTAAGGAGATTTTTTAAAATATTATTATGTCAAATCCTAAATCTAAACCCCAATCCAAAGAGATTTGCAATGTGGTCAATCCTGTGGTCCAAATTGATGATAAATAGCCGAATCCACGTTAGAGAAATCATGGACTATTTAGTTCTAATCATATTATTCATACTAAGAAAGAATGTGGTTGAATCAATGGGAAGCTTGATCAATGTGAGGTCATTACTCCATTGTTTGGCCTTTTGGTGGAGACAACATCAGTAAATGCGTCGACAAGTTGGCCAGCAAGGCTACCTGGATCATCCTCTAAAGTCTGCACAAATGTGCTCACAACAGATTGCTCCTGAGCGGTTGAGCTCATGCTGAACCATGTCAAGAACCTGACCCTGAATGTTGTTTTAATGTGGCCTTCACGCTCCAGCCACCTGATCACCTTCACACATTTCTCAAGAGTGTCATCAATCGACGAACTGTCACACTCGTGGTTCTCTGAGTCATTACTGTCTGAAATTGCTTTCCTCTTCCTGGTCATGAGGAAATCAAATCCGGTATCATCACCACTTCCATCTGATATAACCAAGCAGTCGTTGTTGTTCTTCCGTCTACCGTTAGACACAGCATCATCACAGTTATCATCATGATCACCACCATCAGCCTCAGCAAGCGAATTTAGCGGCACTCCATTGTCTTCACCTCCAGAAGAATCAGGTGGAGTGAACTCCTCATTCAAGTCTGGCACTGAAACTACATTTAGATCAAACCCATGTGGCCTTCGAGGTGGCAATTCTTCCTCTGGCGGCTCACAAATTTTCTCAGTATCTACATTGTAAAACGCTTCAAGCAAGCCTTCCTCCTGAGCTTCAGCCAACTGCACATACTTCCCAAGTTGCCCAATTTGAAATCTTGAGGAAATGCTACTTTTCTCCTCTCTATCTGAGGGCTGAGCGTTACCTACTAAATCAATTGTTCTCTTTTCCTTACCATCCACTGGTTTCAATATCTCAACGCTCTTCGTAAAGCACATAGCGTTCGAATGGCCAAATATACCAGCTTCTGTGTAAGAGACAACACGGAATGTGTACTCCGTGCAAGGCTCAAGGTCAGATATCACCATCCTCCTCTCAGTTCTACTGCAATCAACAAATAAATCATCCTCAGGCATCTCTCCTTTCTTGAAATACCATAACTTGTAACCCTTAACATCATATTCTACAGCACTAGGTAGCTCAATCAGACGAAGAGTCACTTGCTTTGGTGCAATATCTTCGAAATGAAACCTGCACGCAGCTGGAACTAAATCTGCAAAAACATATATGAACTTATTTCATTACTCTCTCTTTCAGATTCATTGCAATAAACATATCTCCAATACTAACCTCTACCTGCATTGGCTGACAACTCCCCTGCCTTTTTAATTGCAGAAGTGCAAAGCTCTTGCACATTAGCTGCAACAGGAAGCCTACTAACAATGCCTCTATCAGTTCTAGCAGTAGGTCCATCAAGAGGTCCAACTTCATCCTCCAGCATAGACTTAGCAGCTCTAACAATCTCATGCAATTCACTAAACCGACTAGTCCCATTCAACAGTCTATAACCCAAATCTATTCTATAACACAGTCCATCACGTCGTCGTGCTTCCTTTGCTGCCACAAGCTGCTTTTTCCAACATCTTCATAAACACACACGCACATTGAGTTATACAAAGCCAATTACAGCAATCAAACAAAGAGTAAAGGAAGAAATTTTACCCAAGAATTTGAGAAACTTTGCCACATGAGTAGCAACAAAAACAACCATCAAGCTTCATCAGATTCCCAAGAGCAATAACACCAACTTTGACTTCTCGAAAAGCACACTCAATGTGACACGATAAGCCACAGAACTCAACATCATCAGATTTCTCAGGCTCACAAACTAACCAAAGACTAGGATCCTTGTTTTCATCGAAATTATGACAAACACAACAAGAACATCTCTTGCAAAAGGAATCTTCTTTAGGCACATTAGCTCTACACGATGCATTCTTGCAGATCCATGATGATCTCAAACACCCACCACCACCATCGACGTCTTGTTGTTGTTGTTGTTTCCCATTTGATTCGTGCTTCTTGTTTGACTTTTTGTTCGTCTTGCGTGAATGTGAGATCTTCGATTTCGTCGATGATGAATCCATACTTGCTCAGAAAGAAAAAATTAAAGTCTTTGTAGCTCTTCTTCTTCACAGATGTCTTCGTCGAGAAACAAGGATTGTTTCGTCTTTTTTGATTCAATGTCGAAATTGAGAAACATGGTTCGGTGATTGAGATTACGGAGGAGTTTTCAGGTGGCTGTAGATTTAGGCGTCGCCTGAGAAAACATTGCCGCGGCGGCTGAAATTTGGGGGAAAGAGAGAGGAAGGAGATGAAAGTTAGAGATTCTAGGGTACACGTGTCATTTGTTTTTTTGTTTTTTTATAACATGTATCATATTGGGCCTATTTCTTTAAAGGGCCTCCATTTTCTTAGTTTCGAGATTTTAGGGACAAAAAAAGGGAAGAACACAATTCATGGTTTTAAAATCAAAACCGAATTTTTGGAATATCGGAGTGGTTCTAAATTTCTCAATCCGAATCCTTGTATCCGAATATCGGAGTGTCCATAACTAGTAAATATTTACACACATGTAAATTTTATACATATATAAAAGTATAAAACTAAGCAAATTCGTATATTATATAAATTAAACTAAACACATTCCTATATCATTTTTTCAGTTTAATAATTACGGTTAGGTTCCAGTTTGGCCAATTGAGCCACATAACATAATTATTATATGAGGATATTATTTTTATATAATTAGTATTTTTTATTTAGTTGTCTTTTATTATTTTATCATGGTCTCTTAAAACAAATTTTCATTTTTTCTCAAACAAAAAAAAAAAGAAAAAGAAAAATAGTGAATGTCGAAGGTGGCGATAGGAACGAAGAAGGGGGGAACAACAGAGAAGATATCTTAAGAAAACCAGCGACTTGGTCTTCTACTTGTTCTTCTACTATGGAGAGATTGATACTGCTGGTATATTAGTGAAAACTTTTGGAAGCCTTTTCGATACAGAAAAACAGATTTTTTAATATGCAATGTAAATTAGTCTTTTCGTATTCTACAAAAAATATAGATCCCATAAAAAAAAATTCACAGTAAAAAAATTAGTTTGATTATGTTAGTCATGTATTGATTTTAAGTATGGACACTAACACACATAAACTTTATGAAAAATCATTATGGTTTATACTGAATGTGAGACGGATTTAGAAGATGCAAATAAGTGAATTAACAAAGTTGTACTAAAAGATATATGTTCTTGATAAAAGAGTGAATATTACGTGCAATAATATGGAATCCATAAAATGAGCTGATCCATTTCATAGCTAGATTAGGTAAACGAGGCAACGTATCAGGCTATAACATAGAGGGGGCTCCTATGGTCCACACTCTGCACGACCAAGTAACTATGTACTGACTGATTTTGTAAAATACTTCAGAATCCAATATTATAAACAAGTTTTTAACCAAATCAATATTCTAAGTTAAGATGTATAACGAGTTAATTTAAAATTCAGATTCGTGGTCAAACTTATAAACTTATTATTAGACTTTGAGGACTATCAGAACTAATTATAAAACTTAAGCATGTGCATGTATTTACTATTTAGTGAGGACTGATTATAAATTTCATATTAAACTTGGTAACGACAACCACTTGGTGTTAGTATAAACGTATCATTTAATGAAATATAGGGATATAAAAGTATTTGTGGAATAAAAACACATAAAATTTGATAAGAATTCTCACATCAAAATAAAATATGAATTTAAATATATCAAAAGGATTTTATCCGTTTATTATTGATTGGGTTTGAGTTGAAAACTCATCATAAACCTTGATATGGATTAATTAAAGTGATCTAAAATGAATATAACTAATCTAGCTAATTTAGAATTTGGTCTCAATGAATTAGTTAACAATAGTCATCATTTCAGTGAAGTGTTCGTCATATGATTATTATCGTTTTGAATGTATGGAGAAAAGAAAAGCATCCCCACTAATTTGTATATATGACAAACGAGATAGATTCAAAATGTTACAAAATAGAGTGGAATTGAACAAAACAAAAAAGGGATATAGATTAGAGATTCAGAGAAAATAGATGCATGCATGTGTATGTACGCAAAATTAGATAATGACAATAATATAACATGAAAGATGGAGATTGACATGAAAGGCCCATGTGGAAAGAAAAGAGTGATTCAAGGAGAAGACCAAAGCTGAGCATTCTTGACTTTACAAATACTCTCTAACACATCTACCGGCAATATGTTCCCTTTCACCACCACCTTCTTGCTCTCTAGCTCCACTTTGTACCATGTCACTCCTGTTTATTATTATAAAGAATCCATATTTAGACTTTCAACAGTTTCATAAGCATTTCCTGTTTAGAAAATATAATAAATAAATCATACAAAAGTAATTATTTAATGTCAGAACTCTGCTATCTTTGAATTTCTGTTCTATTGTAGTTTGCAATGATTTCTTACAAAACTATTTCTTATTTATTTTTAACAAATGATTAGAATTAAGGGTTAGCTAGATTTTATTTTAGAAAATTAAGAGTTAGCTAGATCTATTTTTTCTCTAATGATAACCATTTGAAATATTCAGTAAGTATGCTAAATTATATTTTTTTTAAAATCTGAGTTTTGGTTTGATTTTTTCTTGGTTTTGGTTCATCTTTTATGTTTGTGGTTTCAAGAATTCAGCTTCACTTTTTGGAATTTTCCCACACAGAAAATACGGAACCATTTTGGTTTAAATAATGACATTGGCGACAAAGAAAATATGAAACTATACACAATTATTGAAGGGGATTTATGACTTGTAATTGTATTTCCCTAAAAGAAAAGCCTAAAGAATTAAAGAAGATTTGGCGTTACCGTCTAATTTAGAAATATGCTTCTCGACTTTCTTCGCACATCCGTAGCAATGCATTGACACCTTTAGCTCCACTATCTGCACACATCACCATCACCATTCCAAACTATTTTATTTACAATTATTTTTTAATAAAAGTTCGAACTTAAACTCTTGAAATAATTCATTTAAAATCATAGATGAAACTGAATTTGTATAACTTTATTCTAATCAGTTTTGGGAGAACAAAAAAAAAACACTAACTTGGAATAACAAGAAAAACGCACACCACTATAGCAGAGAAAAAGCCCCCACACAACTTTTGAAGAGCTAATAAAACATATATTTCACTGCTTCCAAAACATTTGCCTTGTGATAAGCATTTCTCAAAGCTCAAGAAATCATCATACATATTATGCTATTAAAGGATATAATGTTGTTACCTTAGGCTTAAGATGAAAGGCAAGAGTCTGACGATGATCAGCAGCTACAACATCTTTTAACCTCATGACTTTCCCAGATTTCTCTGTTGAAGAATCTATCAATGGCTCTTTCTCAAACTCTTCTTCTTCATCTCCTAGAGTGTTTAGACAAAAACATGAACACTGATTTGTCGGAAGAAAAAGACAATCCCATACTCTCCCAATCTTCTGGAGCTTTCCCATTGGTTTGAAAACTAATTAAGGGTTTTAAGAGAGTGTGATATTGGGATGATGTTGGGAAGACTAATAAAAAGGAGAAGTTGGGTGAGAAATGAGAGAATATGTAAGAGAAATACTTGCTTGTATTACACACTTACACTGTCTTAAAGAGATGGAGAGAGAAGCAAGGTGTGTGAATAAGTCAAACATTGAAATGATATTGTAGAGACCGATGAATTTACAATAGTTTTATTTATTTATCTTCACTTCATAAACTAATATGTTAAATCTATCATTAGATCTATGTTACTTTTGGCATTTTTCTTCCTCTTTAATTTAGTTTTAGACCAGTGTGGTGAACCAATATTATTATAACTCTTGATTAGTATGGCGAGTGTAACCACTAAGTTAGCTTATCTTTTGTGTAACTTTTAACATTGAACAATGGCATTGTCATCCAATGGAGAAGTATGTGAAATAACTGGTTACAAGCATACAATTATATGTTATATAATATGATATGACAAGTGATAAAGGAAACAAAGAAGAAGACATAGGTCACATCTCACGTTCAACAACTCTCCAACATTGACACCAATTTTCTTATGTCATTGGAAATAAAATTAAATTGAATAATTCATATAATTATAAGAGTAAATTAGTGAGAGAGGCATGTGATGCAAGCTAAGTTAGTGTGACTTGTAGATAAGCATCTTCTCTTTTGGCTTCACTCTCGCCGCTCCACTTCTCTACATTTTCTTTTAAATTGTTAATTTTGATTATCCCATCTCTTTGTCTCTTTATATATGATTCGTCTAAAAAAATATTCAAAACTGGTCTTGTTAAATCTAAATTCTATACTTTAAATCTCCCATATCATGGATAAGATGAAACTGATCATATGATCTTTCGACCAGAAATATAGAGCAATGATAAAACCAAAAAAAAACAAAACATGAGTAAGCCTATGAAGAACATGTGGTAATTGGACCGTAAGAAGGTATTATATGCTAAGTGCTTTAGGTTAATCACGTGAAAAGACAAATGCATAATTCTTCTTCTGCATGCCAAAACATGCTCTTTCGGTTTCATGCTTAATTATCGAAGCTACCTTAATTATGTTCCTACTTCATGTGCTTTTTACTCCACTTATTTATTTATTTTCTACTATAATTCTGAATCCTCATTAGCTGGTTACTTATATTTAATTTAAGAAAATGCATAATTAGATTTTATAATACTATATGTACGAAAATACTGAACAAAGAAACACCAAAAAAAAAAAAAAAAAAAAAAAAAAAAAAA
>Ga0041059_1001143_pt1 | contig 21211 bp, 21 predicted proteins | sample AraColnosormetaG_FD_56232 | JGI IMG/M metagenome (GOLD analysis project Ga0041059, IMG submission 56232) | Arabidopsis roots microbial communities from North Carolina, USA - Col MF nosort | ecosystem: Host-associated > Plants > Roots > Unclassified | place: USA: North Carolina | collected... | reverse complement strand
GAGAGAGAGAGAGAGAGAGAGAGAGAGAGAAAGAAAAGAGAGAAAAAGGTGCACTTTTTATGGAGCCAAGCAATAAACTTTTAGAGAGAGAAACCAAGTTCTTCTTCTCTCTTCTTCTCCAACACCAAAAGACTTGAGAAAAATATCATATCATGATGTTTCTTTCCTTGTAATAAAATTGAACCAGAGATATAGATTTCCGATTTTACACATTATCGTATTTCGAACATGCTTCTTTTTACCATTTTCGTAATTTAATTGGATTTATTAGGAAATCTCCACCATTGAAGAAAAGTCAAGCAAGAATCTATTTTTAGCACTATTTTCCTCTCAAACTTTACTAATTTCTTCGCATTTTTGTATAATAGTATATATTATTTCCAAAACAAAAATGACTTTTGCATGCTTAATCACTAAAGGTAATTATTTCGTAGACTAATTTTAATTAGAGCCTAAATTGAAGCACATGCTCCTAAATAATATGCCATAATGGAATCTAATTCTTTCGAATGTGATTGTTGATAATCCAATACATACGCACTACCAAAAAATAAAATTAGATCATGTCCACAATAAATGTATGTGATACTTCTTTTGATAAGAAAGATATATTTTATAAGTTGGCTTGAGATTGCAACAAAAAAGAGAATAAGATGCATGCTCCATGTAATGTTTTCATAAGGTAAATAACAAACTTCACTACTTTTCAAATATATTAAATGAGATTCAAACAAATAAAGAAACATAAATGTCCATCGTCATGTGTTAGTTCTCCCTATTCAATCACCAAAATTAAGACCCCATTATGAGTCATATGACACATGCATCGTGAACCATCTTCTTTACTTTTTCTCTACTTATTATATTTTTCTGTCGGTTATTTTTATTTTTATTTTATATATAATGAATAAAAAATTATGATTTAGTTATCCTCAGAACATATTCCCATATTCTCTTTTGATGTATAAACAATGCTTCTAAAATTGGACCTAACATGCGGCACAAGTAAAAAATATCTTAGTTGGCAAGAAGAAAATATTGTCGTACCCTTCAAGAAATAATTTTCTCCTAAAGTTTCTATTAAACATGATCTTCTGATGCCCCCTCAAAAACTGAATTTGATTCAAAGTATTAAATTCAATTCAAGTGGTTAATTATTACGCATACAAACAGTATAAGCAGAAGCAGAAGAAATACAACTTTTGTATGCATGCATATAGATAGTTTAAGTTATAGCTGTCTAAAACTATTTGAAGGTCAATTTATGAAACTTACATTTGATGTTTTAACCTGTTTTATTTTTTATTTTTTATTGAATGTGTAATTGATTAATATGAGTAAAATTATGTATGAGAGTGTTTTGCTTTGTCTAAAAAAAACATCAGTACTATGAAACCAAAAAAGAAAGAAAAAACTGATACAAGACTTAGTAATAAACTGGAAAATAGTGTACAAGCCTCTTTAGCTCCTTCCCGCCCTCGAAGATGAGACCGAGAACCAGCGTTGCATAAGGTACCGTAACCTTGGTTTAATAGTATAGTTCAGAGATGTTATCATGTATCGAATCATCTTTCCTATGCTTCTGGTAAGTTCAGAGGCTGATGAAAAACCGATGTGGTGGATGCGAGTGTTCCTTTACCACACAAGATAAATAGTTGTTTGAAAATAGAGCTCCAGGAGGATATCTTCTAGATAATTCCCTGAGCAGGCGATAATTAAGACTGGTAAGAATCAGCTCCCAATCGGATCTAGAATTTGTTTGAACCTGTTTTTCTTTTTTCTTCTAATAGTTCCAATTTATGTATATGTTTATAATTTTTTCATAGTAATTTTCTGAAAGAGAGATTGAGATAATATTTGAATACATCCCTTGCACATGTAAAACGATGGTCTTTATAATATTTATAAATTCCCTATAAGATAGATGATAGATCCGATGATTTGGTTTGTTATTACAAATTTTGCTTGCAAGGATGAATTTTCACATTGGACAGACAATGATTCTGTTGCGGAGAGATTAGTAAATAAATAGACGATATATATCCAAATGAAAGATGAATACTTCAGCCAGTGCGTAAACTTTGGTATGTGATATATATTTAAATATTAATAAGTTTATATTTATGATGATAAACTATTAGTAGCTTATGATAAGCTTAGTACTGTAGTAATTAAGTGCTAGTGCATGACCGTCTCAAACTATTCAAAGACCTTAGCTTGTGCAAAAGTTTGTAATAAACGTATAAAATTTACATAGAAACTTTAAAATTTAAATATCGAACCATGTGCGAATGCATGCTAAAATGATCATGCTTACCTTAACATAATGGCCTAGTGGGAAAAGAAACAACATAAGTAGCAAAGAATTAATAAATCTTACCAGCTCCTTTTATGCTCAACACTTAATCACCTAAGAATTCATGCACCCTAGCTAACAACTCAACAAAACCTAACCAATTAGCATTAAACCCTAATTATCAAATGTAAGAAATCAGTGTCCGTACTTGGTTTGTTGTGGCCATCAATAATATTGTCAACAATGTGAAGAGGAAGCATGGGATTGTTCTCTTAAATCAGCCATGCAGTAGCCAGTAGACAATGACGACGAAGTATATTGGGTATATAAAATGTTGTTATTATATCACATAATGTGCTACATATGTATTCTACATACTTAATCTATACATGTATATCAGCTTTCTTTCTTTCACTAGATAGATGATCTTTTCAAAGTTGAATTCGCGTACTCCTAACATTGATGAAGTCATGAAGATGTCCAGAATGTAAATGTTGGAATTGTACCTTTGATTGAAACTGCAAAAGAGAGAAGAAGAATCCATGAGAAGAAGAAGATGAAGAACAGAGAAAGAAGCATTAGCAAAAGGAAGAAGAAGACGTTGTCGCATAAGAGACGTCGTGAAGAGAAGAGTCAAAGGAAGAGAAGAAAGTCAACAAACCAAATGGGTTTGTGTTTTGTGAGTTGGGCCCATAGGTGATGAGATAAGACCCATACGAAATAAAATAAGTGTTTTGTGGTTGTTTAGTTAAGGTCCAACAAGAAGAGGTTGTAATAACTAAAAGTAAACTAAGGCCTAGTTAGAGTCTAAAAGTGTGAATCAAGGAACTAGTGTTCCATTGTGTAGGGTGGCTACTTGTCTTGTCTTGTGTAAGAGTCATGATTAGGCCTAAGTGAAAATGTGTAAGTGTGTTGCAAGTAGAAAAGTAGTAGTATATTTATGAGAGTGTTGTGTTGTGTAAGATGATCCAGTGTAGTCATTAAAATTCTTAAAACGTGTTCTTGTTTCTCAAAGCAAAAGAGCGAGAAAGAAAGTGAACAGAGATACAAGAGAGTGAGAGAATGATGGAAGAGGTCAGAATTACAACAGTAAAACATCGTCCTGTTGAGTAATAGTAAGCCTTAAATGCCATTATGAATAATTAAACGTTAATTATTCATCACAAAACGACGTCGTGTTGAGTGTAGGTGACGAAACAGTTGTTTTCTTCTCCCTTCCATTGTTGGTCTTTGAAGAGAAGCAGAAAGTTTTGAGAAGAAAAGATGGAGGAGGAATCGCGAGATATACTGATGACGACGTTGATTGAATCTGGGGTTTCGATTCCCGGAGATTTCACTTCCGTTAGCGAATTTACTCCGGAGGCGTTAGTATCGATTTGTGCTCAGCTGCTCAATCTCATTGACCCATCGGCGTCGTTTTCCGATGAGCTCCCTGATTCTCTCCCCGAAAGGTTTAGGATCTGCACCGATATCGCTCATTCTGTGAAGAATCTAGGCTACATCAACGATATGAGTTATTATAAGGTACCATTTCATATAATCCCTCTTTGGATCGCAACCAGAATCCAATTTCCATTGGTTGATAGAGCGAATTGTTTTGGGTTAAAGGAAATAACTTTAGTGTTTAATAGTTCTCAAGGAACAAGCTTTTATAGTTCCTGAGAGCTGTGATAGTCCTTTGGTCTTCGTTAGAATGTTCTGAAGTTTACTTTACGTTCTGGCTTGTGTGGCTTTTCTTATTTGTGTGAAAATCATGCTGAAACAGATTGTATGTGTTGCTTGCGGCAGTTTCTGCATCCATCTGAAGATGATTCTTATAGGTTGGTTAGGTTTCTGGTTGAGAGGCTTTCGGAGATTAGTGAAGGAAGAAAAACTTTGACGGCTGGTGATATAGCTAGCAGGCCAAAGATGGAGACTTTCAGAGATATTTCAGATGACATGATGGTGAATGAGGACAAGGATGAGACTTTCGATATGCATATACAGAAGGTTGAAGCTGTCTTAAAAGATCTCACAATGACTAGTGAAAAATCTCATTCATCTGACTCTCTCGCAAAAAATACCTCAGCCAATGTTGACTTCTCCTCCCAAAAGACAGATGATCCTGTTACTGATGTACGTTCTGATCTTTCTTTGAGAGATTCATCTAGATGTGAAGAAAATTCTTATGAAGACCCGTTTGAGGTACTATTTCTTCTACTTATTGTGACCTTATCTCTTTTCTCTGTACATGAGCATCAGAGCATATGTTTGAACATTTACATAGGAATAGTGATTTTAAACCAGTTTTATAAATGTTGAAGGCGTATAAACCTTTTATCATTTTTTATGGTTTGTAGACAAATTATGAGACTGTTGAGTTACAGAATCAACATGATGTACTCTTGGAGGAACTGGAATCTGGATCTTCACAGCTATGCAGTCTTGAAAGCGAGCTGGAGTTGTTGCAGATGGCTGCGGAGAGGTTATTGGATGACAAAAAGCCGGGTGGGTCATATCTCGAACAGCTTAATCAACAACTAGTGGTCAAAAGGTGTAATATCATGGATCTTAAAAAGCAATGGTATGAACAATATTATATTTATTTCAAGTTGAAAGCATCCATGCATTCAGTTTCATGGACAACATCAGGACATGATGGAAGAGTTATGTATCGCATGATAACTAAGTATATCATGTCTTCCTTCAGGGACGATGTAAGGCTGACTCTGGAAACTAAAAAGCTACTTCTCTTGGACCAACTTCATGTGGAGGAGCCAGAGGCTAAAGAGAAATTCCATAAGTTGAGAAAGACTGAACTGGATTTACAATCTCTCTCATCAGAAATTCAAAAGAGGTAACCAGAAACTCTTACTACATGGCTCTTCACTGTCTGTGACTTTGACTGTGTGCTATTGATTGCTACTTTATCTCTTTTAATTGCTCTTCATTTTAATGTGTTAATCTTTTCCGGACAGGGAAGATGAACGGTGTAACCTTTACAATGAACTTGAGAGGCAGCCAAAAGCAGCGCCGAGGAAATCATATATACATGGGATTAAAGAAATAACAAAAAATAGCCGTAAACTGGACACTGATATTCAGAGGATTTCAGGGGAGACCAGGGAGCTACAATTAGAGAAAAACTCAATCCAAGAACGCCTGCACCGATCATATGCTGTTGTGGATGAAATGGTTACAAGGTATGAGCTTTTGCTCTGACATATTTGAATCGTCTTGTCAGATATACACCAAAAGAAACGTTGCCATGTCGCTCTGGCTTTAGAGAACATGCATACCCTTTTATAATGTGGTGATGAGGACGGTTTCTCTTTCTCTGCAGGGAAGTGAAGAAAGACCCAGCAGTACGACAAGTCTACAAGCTACTGACCAGTATTCACAGTATATTTGAGCAAATCTCTGAGAAAATTCTCATGACTGATCGGTTTAGAAGAGAAACAGTTGATTATGAAAAGAAGTTGGGGTCCATCACAGCTCGAGGCATGAGTTTGGAGAAATTACAAGCCGATCTGGATGCCATAAGGAAAGAAAACGAAAGCCTTAAGAAATAACTGATTATGTGGCCTGGGGAAGGAGGATTAAATTACACATTTTTGTAGAGAATCATCTGTTCATGTGCTTCCATATCTAATTGTTTGTTTATAGGAATGTGTAATCTTTTTCTCAGATACATGGAAAATCTTTCTGTTCTGATCAATCTCGACTACTAAAGAGAGCCTAAAGCTGATTCAGCTAAGTCACAGCAAATAGTTTGTAAAAAGCTAGGAATAGAGAGACAAACTAGGCAGGCATATAGAGAGCAGTCACAGCTTCAAAAAACGTTTCCAAAAGGATCTTCCCAAACATTCTTTATGTATTTTCTGTATAGTCTCACAACAAAAAATAAGGTAAAAGGTTTGCTACATTGATGCACATCTTTCTTCCCTCTTGTAATTGTCAACCTAAATTTCTCTGGGGATGATGGTTCCTAAGTATTTACACCCAAAAATCCAGACTTCTACATCTCTTTTACGCATTTGATGTGTATCTTTATAGCTGCTTCCCCTTGACCTAATAGTTGTTAACCCAATTCGTTAGAGCAGCTTGAGGTTGCTGATAAGCAATGTGCGGGTGTCCTATGGGTTCACCCATAGCCGTTGTTGTGTGTGGCGGTGGTGGTAAGGTCTGATATGTAGTTGAAGCAGCTGCCATGGGCTGTGTTGGTTGGTGCATTCCCATGAGGCCACCATGACCAGCCTGCACGACTGGAAAACCAAGTGGCTGACCTTGGTATGCTAGGTTATACATTGGATTCACCTGCAGGTTGCCAAATCCCTGCCCAATCCATGCAGCTGCACTTTCAGTCTGCAACAACAACATCATGTACACCAATGTTAAACTATATAGTCTACAATTATATATCATCGCAAGGATAGAACAGTAAAAAAACTGACCAGGTGAGATGCCTTTTCTTCACTATGGATAGAATTTAAGGTGGTTGTAGATGGGATGCTGCTAGCAACCATGGGAGAAGTGTGTAGGTAAGGGTTTGTGGTGGGAGGGTTTTCAGTGTTGTCAACTGGTTTTGCATGAGAAGGTGCTGTTAGAGCAGCTCCTTGTGGAAAATAAGACTGCTGAGGGATCCCGTTTGGGCTCAAGAACTGGTGAATGTACGGCGGTGGCATATAATACGGTGAGTAATAGCCGTAAGGGAAGAAATTGGGAGGGTATTGCTGCCTAAGAAAATTTGTCTGTTGAGTGGCTGCTGCTATGGAGCTCTGATCTGGAGGATATGATACTAATGAAATAGGTGGAGAGTTGGAATTTCCGGGCTGCAAATTAGAGAAAAGCAGTTATCGAAAAAGTAGAGAATAGATACAGGGATTGTTTAGAGTGCATATACTGTGACAAGATATACCACATACCTGAGTCTCCGCTGCTTCTGTGTTAACGGGTTGGCCTATTGCTGACAACGAGGGGACAAGACCAAACACACTGAGTGGAGCTTCTTGACCATAAGCAATTTGATGAGTTTCTGTGTTTGATAAAGCTTCCTCCTTCGGTACTTCTTCTACAGGTGGGACAATGTGATCCGAGTGCACCACAGGCTCAGCTCCAGTTGCAGAATTTGATATCCCATAATCCTTATCTTCAGAAACTGTTGATGTTTCTTCTCTGCACAAGAAGTTATGGTAATGAGAATGAGATACAAACATGAAAATTGGAGAATACACCTCTACTACTATATCACAAGACAAAACCTTCTCATTTCCAAAATTGAACTTAAAAATGCATATTTTTATATTTCACTCAACTGAAACCAGACAATAACTAAAGCAGACAATATGTAGAGTGAAAGTATCTCAGTCACGAACCTAGCCGAAGCAACCCCAGTAATACCATTGGTAGTGGGAGAAGATTCCCTCTCATCATCCCCTGTCCCGTGAGAAGACTCAAAATTTGAGTCATATCCCCCACTAGCACCATTGCTAGAAGATACCTCTTTCACAAAATTGGAATCAAAACTGCCAAACGTCAGACCATTTTGCAGTCCTTTGGCAACCTGAAGGTGGAAAGGGAATGTTACGTGTGACTGTTCGCTAACATCTGGCTTAGGAAGCGATTGATTTTTGCCTTGTTTGGACGCAGTCTCAATTTCAATGGCTGTTACCAAAAGAAAACAGAAGCTGAATCAAAACTAAAAACTACTTCAATGAAAAATTTGAGGCAAACTAAAAATTCATGAAAAAAAGTAAAAATACCTTGATCTGACTTGCTACTGCAACGTGAAGCAGAAATCAAAGAAGGATCATCTTGAGCTTTATGATTGCTGACCTCACTCGGAATACTAGCAGGACCAGAAACCCTGTAAAAGTTATCCTATAATACTTAGCAACCTAATAGAAGGAAAATAAAAAAGCATCCATAATCTTGGAGACATAGAAGAATGATATGGAAACATACTTTGTTTCATTAGGTACTGTGATGTTGCTTGCTTTGTTAGTGGCAGGCTGAGCAGTTCTAGAACCTCTTGTTACATGATTAGCTCCATTTTCCCTTTTAAAAGAAGCATTTCTTCCACTACCTATATCGGAACGTTAACAAAGAGCTTAATACAGGAAAGAGCACGACAATTGATATTTGAAAGGTATCAACAAAAGAACACAAACTACCTTGATAAGAGTTACTTGAAGCAAAGTTCCTCCGACCACCTCTGCCACTTGGTTGTGTAACTGGCACTATAGGCTGCAGAAAGTAATCATATGAGATAAAGATAAAGAAAGCTATAGACACAAAACTGCAGATAAAGAAAGTATTCATAACAAAAAAAAAGAACACTTGCCTCCTTCTTTTTCTCCCTTTTACTTCTCACCTCATGAAATGTATCTGCAAAATTTCAAAATTAACATTGTACATAAGAAAATGGCTCATAAAGACCAAAGTTGAGCCAAACTAAAATACAAGAGTTTTCACGAGGCTGACCCAAAATCTGAATGTTTTGACATGTAGACACATAAGACAAATAGTACCTACTTAATAATCCAGATCACGCCCACCAGAATCCTTGAAAGGTACGAACTCATCCCCAAAGTAAAGTTACAAAAAGAAAACAAGATCTCTTTCAATAATTCTAAGTACCTTTCCAGTTAAATGGTAAGGAACTATGACTTTAGGCATAAAATCTGCATATTCACACACCAGGAAACAAAGATTCGATAACCGAATAGCTCAAGGCAACAAAAAGAAACTCAAAACAGTAGCGAACCAAAAGCACATCACATGATCTTCGAAAACAGATACAAACCCTATCGTACAATTCAAATCTAAGGAGGGCAAACCCAAGAGTCACGCAAGTCACGCTCCATCAAAACAAAACAAACCCTAAGCTGAGAAAGAGACATAGATGATGATTCGTACCTAAGAAGAGGAGCTTCTGAGCGGTCTCATGAGGATCATTGAAGGAATCCTTATAGACGGCAAAGATATCCTCATCCGAGTGCTGCTTTCCGGTATACTCTCTGATTTTCTGAAGGGTTTTGCGGAGATGGTAAGGAATCGAAACCCTAGAGGAGCCGCCATCGGAGGAGCTCATGGTTCTTGTTAAGGGAGAGAAGCAGAAGCGGGAGGAGAGAGAAATTGAGAGAGCAATTGAAATTGGAAGCGCGAGTCCCTCCGTATTTATTTATTTACTTACCAAGATAATAATAATGTACCGCTTCACTGTCGGTAACTTTTATACGCTCACGTCACTTCATTGCACACCAAAAGACTCTTTAAAGTTTTACATTTTGTATGACTTCAACAGTCACCCAATTATAGAGAGACACGTGGACGATGACCCAAAAACTGTGAATACGTTCACACTCAGTTTGTTTTGATATTACCGTATACATATGTGTGAATCCGATCATAAAAGTACTACGTATAACAGTTGAAACAAAAGAAATCAAAATTTTCGAGGGAGGCAAGGCAAGCTCGCACTCTCTCACTCATCATCGGTTCCAAAATAGCGGTCTCCAAACTCGCCCATACCAGGAACAACTCGGAACTCGTCGTTTAAACCGAGTTCTATCTCTGAAGTCACAATCTTTATCCTTGGGAACTTTTTGCACACCACATTTACTCCTTCAGGTGCCTATACCATACGTAACCATACATTCATTTTGACTGTTTAGGCTATGCAGATAAGTTGGAAAAAGGTTTTGGTTTGTTAAACTTATAAGTTGCAAAAAGGTTTTGGTTTGTTAAACTTACAGATATCAAATTGAGAAATATGATGTTGGATTCAGGCACGCCTTTACTTATGAGCAGTCTTATCGCTTGCACCGCCGAGTTTCCTGCTATACAAAACATGCTTTTGTTATGTTTCTATGTACATAGTCTTTTACTCTACCAGTATAGTACAGAGTTCACAAAACAATGAGTCAGACCTGTCCCGAGGATTGGATCCAGTAAAAGCACATGCCTTTCTGAAATGTCTGAGGGTAGCTTCTCGTAGATAAGCTGGTGAGTGCCATTTGTTGTTAGTAAATAGTTAGGAGAAGTGATGAGCAGAGAAAGAACACAAACCTGTTGACCATTGTCGCCTTCTCTATGAATCAGAATCTTCCCAATTTTGATGCCTTTGCAGCATGCTCTAAGAGCGTTCTCCATACTCTCACCGCTATGTTCAGAGACAAAATCATTATATAGTATTGACGTTAACTATTAGTGTTTAAGCTGATTTCTTTACCTTCTGATAACTGAGACACCACACAGTTTCTTACAGAAGTCCACACCCGAATACACAGATCCTACAATTACAGAAATCCAAAAACTCAACATGAGTTTATAATATTACTATGATTGGAGAGTTCTTCTCCAAGATTGTAGTAAGGTATAATCTTTTTCATTAGCTTACCTGTTGGAGTAACCACTTGCTTTTCTGTAAAGGGAAGGTGTCCGAGGCCATGTTCAACGACCTGGCGAGAGCTCATTGTTAGAGTCAGCAAACATGGTGAAATAAAACGAACAGAAATCAAATCTTGCACCCACCAAACGTATCAATCGATCGGAGTAGAAGATAAAGTCATGCTTTGTTGTTTTAGAGTCGCGGATTAGAGTGTGCATACCACGTATCTGCAAGCAGCGGCCAAAGGATCAGTCTTTTGGGTGACTAAACAAGAAAATGATTGTTGTTGAGTAGACGAGAAAAGGGGAATAAGTAAAACCTGAAAAGTTGATTGAATAACATAAAGATTTGGATAAATTTTACAGAGATCATGTTGACCGAGCTTCGTATGGATGTGTTGCACAATCAAATCAATAGCAACATGGTTATCACCACCTCGGGGAATTATTATATCTGCGTATTTCTTTGTTGGGAGTATGAAATCCTCAAATGCTGGCTTCACAAACTTTGAGTACTGCATAAGAGTTTCACACATGAAAACATAAATAAAGAAATTATTTGCAAAACAAGAATATACAGCCACACAAAACCTGGTCAAGAACAGTGGCAATATCTCTGCCCTTCTCAACAGTATCGCGTTTTATCCTTCTCGCTAGACGCACATCGGCATCTGCATAGATAACGCCATGATGTAAAATAAGAGACCAATGTGTTACCTTCATGAGTACATATACAAGTGCAGCGTCTCATATATGCTACGGATTTGACTACATAAGTGTTAACAGGTTTGGTATGGGAAAGACCTGCGTCTACAAATATCTTCATGTTCATCAAATCTCGCACCCGAGGGTCATGGAAAATGAGTATACCTTCCAGAATTATAACGTCAGAAGGATTCACCTGCAAATATATCATAAACAGAGAAATATTAGTATAAGCATGATTCTTATATAGGCTATGATGACAAGTTTATGTATCTGACAAACAAGAGTGCATGTAATTAGTATGGAATACACAAGAAAGCTAACCACTTGATCATGAGTTTGAGCTTCAGAAATTAGCAGAAAACTTTAAATGTCAGAAGTGACTAATTGACAAGTAAAGATTCTTACCCTTCTAGGTGGAAAAACATTGTTCTTGTAACTTTTGAAGTCATAATTAGGAATATCTACTGCTTGTCCTTTTCTTAACTTCTCCATGGAAGACAATAATTGCTCAGTATCGAAAGCGTCTACAAGACAAGGAAGCATATGACACACAATTCGTAGATTCAAAAGGCTAAGGGACACAGAACAGCGTGCATTAGATCAAAAGACCCATTAGTTTTTCAAAAACTTACTAACCAGGATGGTCAAAATTGTAATCATGAACTCTTACAAGCTCCACTTCATTTACATTATGGTAGAAAGAATCCTGCAAACAAAGATCAACCTCGGTGCATTATATATCGACTTACAAGAGCTTTAAAAAAATGGTTTATATTGTTGCATAATCATATCGAGGACAAGAATCACCTGATTTACAACAACAGCTCTCTGATCATGCAGTTGCTGCATAATCATATCACAGACAGTTGTTTTCCCGGATGCTGCACCTCCAGCAACTCCTGAAAACAACATTTTCTATTTAACATTTTCTGTTTCTAACCATCTTTGGTAAACTAAAATCCACCACGACTCTCACCGATCACAAAAGGTTGACCATGTTCTTCTTCCTCAGCCATTTGCTCTGGTCTATTTGAAGCTAAACCATCCATTTGATGAAATCCTGAGAAATGAACCTTTGAGGATGTCTCTATTATATTCACATCCGACTTTGAAGCCATTCCTACAACACAAATATGCAAATCTAAATTCACATGAAATATGCCAATAAGGAAAGCAAAGCTACCTTTGTTGTCACCATCCAGGAACAAAAAGGAACACTTTCCAGTCAAAAAACAATTCCTCAAAAGAATCAAACTTTTTAGTGATATTAGTTAGATGCCACAAGTGCCAATGCCGTGATACCCATTTTCTCAAATCCAGTATAACACACAAAACAATCAACCAATCATGATAGGCCACCAGATAATAGTAACGCCAATCCTAAACATGAAACCGTAACTTTTTCCCGGGTAAAAAAGGGAAAGAACAAAAAGAAAACAGAGATCAGAAGAGAAGAAAGCTAGATTTTTTTAGATCAATACATGCAAAAGAATTATAAGAAACGTTTCATCATCATATAAACCAATATAAACCGAATCAACATGAAGATAAAAACTCACGAAAAAAGAAAGAGGGATTGAATAAGCTTCGAGATCACCGATTAGATATAGCTAACAAAAGAGCTTCCAAGTTCCAGATAAAGAATCTAAACATATAAAGAGAGAGAGACACGAGCATTGCCTGTTAAACTCGATGCACAGACAAAAACTGGACTTATTAAAAATAAAATATATTGATAACGTATATAAGTGTATGTATATGCGTTGAAAGAGAGAAAAGAATGAAGGGAGGATGCAGCGGCGGTGACGGGTTTTTGCGGAAACCGGAAAGTGGTTTTTTTGGTTTTACGAAAGTACCCTTCCCACTGAGGGACGTGGTAGTGGCAATTCTCGTAAATGTGAGAGTGTTTGAGTCCCTAAAGTAGAGAGTGTGATCAAGGATCCACGTCAGATCCGAATAGGATGTAGGACCTACTATCGAAAGCTGCAGCTAAAAACGCAGTGATATAGATGCGTGTGGTCGAATGCAATCTTACGTTACTGCAAAATTATTTATTTTATACTATTTTGGATTACGTCTACAATAATTTGTTTATTCTGTTTTTATCCATAACATTTTAACTTCATATGTTTCCTCCAAATCTATTTACCTGAATTTTGTTTTTCGAAATATATAATTTACCAATTAATATTAGTTTTCTCAACATCTACACTACCAAAGGATGCTACAATGTAAAATATTATACACAGGAACAAAATTAGCATATTTACAATTTAATCTGCACGATTGTTTGTCTATAAAATTTGAAGGATATAATCAATTTCTTCTTTTAGTTCCGTAGATTTTTTTATGATTCATTAATGAAGTTTAGACCAGAGATTAGGATCCTTAAAAAATTTGGATGAGCAGCTTAGAACCACTTTAAAAATTAATTTTGTACATCCAAAATTATCGAAACAAACTATTACCCAAATCAAAGATATTGCCTTTACTTCAAAAACTGATTACAGTTTTGGGTATGTTTTAGCACTATACCATCTTATTCTTATCATACCATGATCTTCTTGGAGAATTCATCTAATACTATTTTGGTCATAAATCAACATTTCAAAAAATATCCACGTTACAATTGTAAATTGTTATTACTTAATTATGTCTTAAGTTTTTTAACCACACCAAAAAAATATTAAATCATATACACAAACATTTTTCGAATGTATTTGTTATTTGATTTCTCACACAAATGTGAAGAAGTATGAGGGTGTTTCGATACACTTTTAGAGTTTGTTTGTTTTTTTGTAATTTTTTTCTCACAAATGTGGGGTGATGTTATTATATTTGAAAATTTGTGGACCTTAATGCAAATAACGCCTCTAATAGTAGATTCGTGAAGATGATAAGCTGACAAAACGACAGCGTCTAATATAGTTTCGAGTTTCTTCGACAGTGGCAATGTTTTCATCTTCGATTAGGTTAATCGTATCTGGGTTCCACCGGACTCAACCCCTAAAATCGCCGGTAAATTCTCCGAGCGTCTTCATCTCCGTACCTAAATTCTTCAACTCTGAGTCAAAATCGACGGGAACTGGTTCAAGATCCGTAGCAATGAGCAGCGTTGAGAAAACCGGGTCGGATTCTGGAGCAATAGAGAATCGAGCGAGCAGGATGAGAGAGAAGCTTCAAAAAGAGCTCGAACCAGTGGAGTTAGTGATCGAAGATGTTTCGTATCAGCACGCTGGTCACGCCGGAATGAAAGGTAGAACCGACGATGAGACGCATTTCAATGTGAAGATCGTTTCTAAAGGATTCGAGGGAATGAATTTGGTGAAGAGACACAGGTTGGTCTATCATTTGCTCCGGGAAGAGTTGGATACTGGATTGCACGCTCTTTCTATCGTCTCCAAGACGCCGTCTGAGTCTCCTTCTAAAGACTAGTGTACTGGTACTGTTTAATGTATCTTCTGTTTCTGTTATCAGAGTTTCTCATCAAACTCTGTTCGATTCAAAGATTGAATTTTTACCATCAAAGTGCTCTGTTTTGGAATTTATTGCGGAGCCAAAGTCTTCATTTTTACATACGCTTGAGGTTGTGTGTTGGTGTTTCTGGAATTGTGTGTTGGAACAAAGACACTTGCTTTTAGTTCAATTCGAGTTCTGTCTTTTCTAGCATTCAAAACTATAATGGTCATAGCTTGATGAATTGAATTAAGGCTCCATTTAGTTGAAAGTCCAATCAATGGTCATGTGTTTGAATTCTCAAAGGAAGCTCGATTGTGCCGTGTTTGTTAGCTTGGAGCCAAAAGGGTTGTTTTTCCATGTTTCTGTCTCTTTCTTCTTCAGATTATTCTCCCATTGTCATCAATGGCGTTTGCGTCTTCTAATCGCTAACGCTAGAAACAAAACGCCTTTTCCAATAGTCCATGTCACCTTCCTTTAGCAACAAATATATGTACTTTATGGGCTTAAACCAAATCTAATCAGTGATCACCTTTTTCTTTTGTGGGTAAAGTGAATCGTCATTTCCATTGTCTGGAGAAGCTAAACCGTCCCTCTTCTATACATCAACAGAGCAAGTTACGTTAGTATATGTCCGAAGATAAATAAAACGAAAAAAAAACAACTTTCCAAACTATCATCATTTTCACTACATTGGCGATGAGGGAGCTCTCGGAGCTTAACAGAGACAGAGACGGTGATGAAGAAGTGTGGGTCAAACACTATTCATCCAAGCACCAGATACTTCTCGTAGGCGAAGGAGATTTCTCCTTCTCTTGCAGCTTAGCCACTTGCTTCGGCTCTGCTTCCAATATCTATGCTTCCTCTCTCGATTCATACGGTAACACTTGGTTTACTTACATTGTAAGAGTTATTAAGGTTTTGATTTCGTTATCACTTCCATTTCTGTGATCACTTACTAAGTTTTTGAACTTCCGGTGAATGATTTGATTATTCAAGATTTACACTGTTTTACTCTCTGTTTATAGATTATAAACCTGTTAACAAAGGTTGCAGCTTTAAGCTCGATTTCCTCAGTTGTTGCATGTCTTTTATGGTAATTAAACCAGATGATGTGGTTAGAAAATACAAGAATGCAAGATCAAATCTTGAAACATTGAAGAGACTTGGAGCTTTCCTTTTACATGGAGTTGATGCTACCACACTGCATTTTCATCCTGATCTTCGTTATAGAAGATTCGATCGTGTCATCTTCAACTTCCCGCACACCGGTTTCCACAGGAAAGAGTCTGATCCCTGTCAAATACAGTAAGTTCAACATTTTGAAATTACAAACACTTTCTTCTCGCAGTTGAATGTGTAGACCAGCTGCTGCAACTTTGAGGAATTTGTTTAAAGATTTTTTACATGGTGCAAGCCATATGCTAAGAGCTGATGGAGAAGTTCATGTCTCTCACAAAAACAAAGCACCTTTTTGTTATTGGAATCTAGAGGAGCTTGCTAGCAGATGCTTTCTTGTGTTGATTCAGCTTGAGGCGTTCGAGAAGAGAAACTACCCTGGTTATGAGAATAAGAGAGGAGATGGGTCTAGATGTGACCAACCTTTCCTTTTGGGAGAGTGCAGTACTTTCAAGTTCAGATTCTCTCGTGTCGCCAAGGAACTTTATGCAGAGAAGGTGAAGGAAGTAGAATCAAAGTGTCCCCGAGAGTTATCAACTCGGGCGATGAATAAGAAACATGCCCGTTTTGAAGACAGCTCGATACATCTTGAACTGCCAAGATGCACTAAACGGTTCAAAAGAGTTTCTCTTGAAATGCATAATGGAGAATTACAACGAATGGTGATACGGACGAGGTTTCCTCATCACTACACTAAAGAATCATCAGAAACACGCCGCCTACTTTGTCAAGACTATGCAGTACAAGCTAGCCAAGAACCGTTCCCTGAACGCTCTCTCCGATTCAGAGGAGTTTCTCATGGAATTCATAACGGGAGAGTACGAAAAATGTTAATACGGAACAGCACTGGAGAATCAAGAAAACTAAGAATGAGGAGGCAGAGGAACCTTAAAATCAGGTAAATATATCCTTGATAGTTGCTTATATTATGAAATAAACATGCTAAATCGATATTGAAATTTTGTAGGTGACTCATATCCAATAAACTTCAAGGAGCTTCTGAGGATAACTTTGATGGAAAGAAGATGACTGAAACTTGGACTCACTAACAAAGCTGCATTCTATGTTCTCTTTTGTTTATTAGGCTGATTACTGACAGCTCAAAACCGCAATGCTCTATATGGAGATAATCTTTTGTTGTAATTGTGTGTATTTATCTGGATGTTTTCCTTTTGGAGATTATGTAGTTGAAATGATTGTGAGTCTCGCGACTTGCATTGTGGAGAAAAATCCCATAAATCTCTTGTGATATATCCAACTAAGACCCTACGCCAGAAGGTTTGGTAGGACGCATTCTTAACGTAATACAGTATTCGGAGTAACTTGAAAATGTTATTGTAACCAATTCTTGTAGTCTGTAGACTATTATATACTAAGCTTAACCACTATTCCGAGTTACATTGGAACAACTCATAGGGTTTTGAATGGAGGTTGGGTACAAAACGAACTAAAACATGAGCGGACTAAAGTATCATATTTTTGGGGCGGGCACTAACACACACAACCTATATACAGAACGCATTAGCTTAATCAACAGAATCAATTTTGTGATGGCCTTTTGTTTTGGTTTCGCTAGATGAGAAACTGAACCGTCTCTCTTCTTAAATACAATAACGTTACTTTTGTTATTTTGAAAATTGAAAATTGAAAATAAAACCTTCCAAAGTAGCATCCTTTATCGCTGCAATGGCGATGAGAGAGCTCTCGCAGCTTAACAGAGACAGCGACGGTGATGAAGAAGTATGGGTCAAACACTATTCATCCAACCATCAGATACTTCTCGTCGGCGAAGGAGATTTCTCATTCTCTCACAGCTTAGCCACTCTCTTCGGCTCTGCTTCCAATATCTGCGCTTCCTCTCTCGATTCATACGGTAACACTTGGTTTACTTACATTGTCAGAGCTTTTAGGGTTTTTTTATTTCGTTTTCGCTTCAGTTTTCTATGTTTTAGGTTTTAGGGTTTTATGTCACTATTTTAGCAAGATATCATCACTCTTTCAGTTTGATCAAACTTGTCTCTGAGAAGAATCGAAATCAATTTCTAGTGCAATTGTGGAGCTTCCGGTGAAAGATGTGATTTTTATACTTTGTACTGATTATAAACCTGTTTAAAGGTTGTAGCTTTAAGCTTGATTTCCTCTGTTGTTCATGGTGATTGAAGCAGATGTTGTGGTTAGAAAGTACAAGAAGGCAAGATCAAACCTTAAAACTTTGAAGAGACTTGGAGCTTTACTTTTACATGGAGTTGATGCTACCACACTGCATTTTCACCCTGACCTTCGTTATAGAAGATTTGATCGCGTCATCTTCAACTTCCCTCACGCCGGTTTCCACGGCAGAGAGTCTGATTCCTCTCTTATACGGTAAAGTTCAACGATTTGGCGTTATAGATTCGTCCTTCTTGCTGCTGAATGTGTAGACCAGCTGCTGCAACTTCGAGGAATATGTGTGAAGAGTTTGTACATGTTCTTTATTTGTTTGTTTGTTGTAGGAAGCATAGAGAACTGGTGTTTGGATTTTTCAATGGTGCAAGCCGTTTGCTAAGAGCTAATGGGGAAGTTCATGTCTCTCACAAGAACAAAGCACCTTTTTCTGAGTGGAATCTCGAGGAGCTCGCTAGCAGATGCTTTCTTGTGTTGATTCAACGTGTGGCCTTCGAGAAGAACAATTACCCTGGTTATGAGAATAAGAGAGGAGATGGGCGTAGATGTGACCAACCTTTCCTTTTGGGAGAGTGCAGTACTTTCAAGTTCAGATTCTCTCGTGTCGCTAAGGAACTTTATGCAGAGAAAGTGAGATCGAGAGAAGTGAAGGAACGAGAATCAATGTATCCGGAAGCTATTTTAAACAAGCAGCCAGTGTCATTTGACCATAGGTATCGCCTCCAAACAGAATTTGAAGGTGTAAGCCAAAGACCGGTTTTGTTTGATCTCAGCTATCGCGGGGACTATAACCTTAGGCAAGTCCAAGATCCTCTGGTTAAGTCAAGAGAAAGGACATCTCCATTGGATCTTTGTTACTACCAAGAACGTAGATGTTTACAGCTCGAAGATTCCCGGTTTGCTCTTGGAAGAAACCATTCCCGGTTCAAGACAACTCAATAGAGCTGGACAAGTTCAGATACTCTGAAAGAAGCAGCCTGCTTTCTCAAGACTTTCCTTTTCAAACAAATCATCATCGTCAAGAACAGTTCCATGAAAGCTCTACCCGTCGCACCAGAGTTTCGCCGGATATATATGACGAGATAATACAAAGAATGTTGACACGGACCAGTTTTCCTCATCTGTACGCTGGAGAGTCGCCAGAGAGACATCGCCTGCTTTGTCAAGACTTTCCAGTTCAAGCTAGTCAAGAACCACTATCCGAATACTCTAACCGCTGGAGTGGAGTTTCTCGTGAAATTTATAACTGGGAAGTACGAAGAATGTCAACAAGTACCAGCTTTCCTCATCCGTACACTGGAGAATCACAAGAACGAAGCTTGAGTAGGCAGAGTAACCTCATCACTCACCCTCCACAGCATTGGTAAGTTAAGTTATTATTCTTTGCGTGTTTATGACAAAATGGATATGAAAATTTTCCAGGTAACTTATCTTCGAAAGAACTTCTCAGGATACGGTGATGGAAACAAGGTGAGTGAAGCTTGGAGTGACTCAAGCATCTCTAAGAATGGCGTGATTTATGTTATATTCTGTTTCTTAGCATGGCAGTTAGTTAACTACTGACAACTCAAAACTGCGAAGATCTCGATATGGAGATGTTATTTTGGGGTAATTTTGGAGAATGTTCAGTAGAAAATTGTTGTCACTGTGAGTCTTGGCTTCTTGCTACTTGCATTGTCTTCAGGAGATAATTATCTTTGTCGCTGTACTTCTGGAAGATCATTTCTCAGTTAATGATTCACTCGAAGACATTACATGGACCAGAGGGTTAGATAACTTACAAATATCTGTATGTTTTTAAAAGTAAAATATATCATTTCTTGTAGACTAATACAAACGTGTAAGCTTAGTCGACAAGGCATCAATCACTATCCTAAACTCTTCAATTTCAACTTCTAATCGAAGTAATTGAAAAATGAAAATGTCAAGCAAATTGCTAGGAAAGTGATAGTGAAAAAAAGAAGAAGAATAATTATACATAGAAACTGTTTAAATTTGTTTACGACTGAGTCTATAGTTCCGCGTGAATGTACACGTCTATCATATAAATTATAAAAAAATAATGATGATTGAATTTACTACGAAACAGTTTCTATCGTTTCAATTTTAAAACTTCCTTGTGTTATTAAATTATGTCAAATCTATAAAGATTGGAAGATCCTCTTCTGTATTTATACAATCATAAGTCAATAAAGATAAACACTCAAGCAAATCTTGGTATCTCTCATCAATCACACACACCGATATCGGAATATTCTCTCTGGTGATTATTTTCCGGCGATATGACGACGAGGGTAAATGCAGTTATTTCCTTCTATGTTTCTTTTTAAAAATTTATATTCGGTAAAACTAGTTTCTTGCAAAACACGAAACTTATACTCTTTCTTTCTTCAGCAACGCATAGTTTTGAAAATGGATATGAGTGATGAGAAATCTATGAAGAAAGCTATGAAGATCGCATCTGCAAAACCTGGTAAACATACATCTCTACTCTATGGCTTTAATTTGTGAGCCAAGTTAGGTCACACGAATCGTTTCATCAACTTTGTTTTTTTTTTTACGCGAAGGTGTGAGATCGGTCTCGATTCAGGGACAGAACGATCAGTTGGTTTTATTGGGAGAAGGGATTGACTTAGCCGAGCTAACACGTGAGCTTAAGAAGAAAGTTTGCATGACGACTATCATCACCGTTCAGGCTGCGCCACCGCAGCAGCCACCGCAACCTCATCCTATGGGCCAGTACAACCAGATGCCTCCGGCGAGAAGATGTACCTGTGAGATACCGAATTCAGGTTTCTGCGGATTTTGTAGATCTATGAGTCAACCCAATTATCAGGTGGTACCATCGCCGTATTATCCCCCGATGCTCTATTGTCGAGATGAGACCGATGGCTGTAGAATTTTGTGATGTGATTTTTGTTGAGTTTTCTTTATTGAAAAAAGAAAAAAACATTTTCTTAATTTTCTGATCATATGATATTGTAAATAGAAAATTGTTAAATTCGTGGTGCTGTAAATGTTTTTTTTTTTTTTAGTTTT
>Ga0041059_1001142_pt1 | contig 21223 bp, 19 predicted proteins | sample AraColnosormetaG_FD_56232 | JGI IMG/M metagenome (GOLD analysis project Ga0041059, IMG submission 56232) | Arabidopsis roots microbial communities from North Carolina, USA - Col MF nosort | ecosystem: Host-associated > Plants > Roots > Unclassified | place: USA: North Carolina | collected... | reverse complement strand
TTTTTTTTTTTTTTTTTTTTTTTTTTTGTTTGCTTAGAAAGCTATTGCATCGATTTATGTTAAAACTTAATTAACAGAGATTGGTAATTGTCTTTTTGTTAATTTGTTTCTTTATTCAATTGTAGATTTTAAATTTAGAGAATGAACAAATATCCTTTTCTTTTTGGGCAAAAAGAATGAACAAATATCTATGATTCAATAACACACCTTTAGACTAAAGAAGAATTATTCTTGAGGGACAAGTTAAAAATAGTATGTTTTAAGGGGGAAAAATTTATGACAACAATTGTATGTACATTCTTCTTGAGGGACAAGTAAATCTATAATTTTATCAAAAAAATAATTCACAGAAGGTTAATCGTTTCACAAACACAGCACTATAACATTGAAACTAAGATATATTTCTTTCCTCAAGGATCATTTTTTTTATTAATTTCAGTCCAACGGAGTTTCAAGCCAAACCCACAAAAAAAATCAGTAACTTTATTTAAGTTTGGCGGTCCATGGTCATATTTTCATAGCAAAGTAATAATAATACGTAAGTAGGGAATGATAAAGACTTGCATATTAAATGATATTAGTATAGATGATTAAACGCAATGGTCTAGAAACAAATTGTCTGATTTAGAATGGGTTAGAGATAGAAGCAGGTTCTAAGAGTATTAACACCCAAATACATGAAAAAAGAAAACACACTCCATGATTATTTCTGAGCTCACAAGTTGTGAAAATCTCTACTTAGTCACTGCTGTCTGAAGAGGAGAGTGAATCTCGACCACTTCCTTAGCCTCAATTTGCTTCTCTGCAACTGCCTCCGCCTTGGAGAAGCTCCCGAATATCTGAGAGATCCAACCAAATAAGTTAAGAGATAGATTAACACTAAATAACGAGATAGAGATAATTATGCATTCTAAGCATCTTCAACATTAATCAAACACATAAGCATGCCAAATCCACGATGTCATCAAGCGATATAGAGGATTGAGAAATAACCTTGTCCATGGTGTTTTTGAAACAAGTCTTGTGTTCATCCATTGAGGCATGTATGAATTCATCCATGTGATCCTTGAGGTTTGCAAAGAAAGTGGCGTTATCATCCTTCACCCTCTTCCTGCATGATGATGCAGGCACTTGCGGTTTTGGCGGGTTCTCGGTTTCGATTTTCTTGGTATCCACCACGGTTTGATTTGTCTGGGAAGCCATCTGAAAACAGAAAGAAATCTCATGAATACGAATGATCCAATTAAGATATTACACAAAGCAATCCTCACATCTATCAAAACCAGTTATGTTAATCCAATAATCAAACTCAAGTCTCAAGAACCCTAAAGTCTCACAAACATAAACAAATTCACCTAACATCTAACCAAAACCATTCGGATTCTCAACAACCAAAATAATCAGCTCAAGCCCAGCAAGAAAATTAAAGCAATAATCATTAGCAAGAAACACCCCGTGATACTGAATCGAAGCAAAAAACAACAATTCCAAAACGATTTACTAATAAACAAGATATCCACCAAGTGTTCGACCAAATTCCTAAGAGAGATTCAAACAAAAACTAACGAATTTCTCAAAATTTGCTGCGGATTCAGTGAAACAGAACTCACCAGCCTCATTATCGATCATAAGTAATTCATAAGCAAGAAATTAATGAAGAGATTCAAAGCTTGCAGTTACCTGAATCTTAGTTTCTCTTCTTCGCTTCTTCTTTCTTTTTTGCTTTCTCTGCAAGTTCCTTATCTTTTTCTGTTTTTATCTTTCTCTGCAAGCACAAGGACGACGTCTATATCTATATACAGTTATGAATGGGTTATAATCACGTGCGAGTAGAACAAGCTAGATCTCCTTGGAGAGCAAGTTACTAAACGCAGCGTTTTAAATAACAATAATTGGACCTTAATTTAACTGTTCCTTCAAATTTGACCCCTTAACCTTTTTGATAGTGTAAAAGGTAACCCTTGTATTATTGTATGTACATTCTTCTAAATTAAGTTTTGACCCTTTAACTTTTATCAATCTTCAATTTTCGCTTATACAAATATTTTGTGGCTGAATGATATGGAGTATGGGGTTTGTTGCTTTTTTTCCTTTTTACATTTAAGTTATTTTGGTGATTTTCTTTTTGAAACTTAAGATTAAGGTTTTGGTGTTTTTCCTTCTTCATCAAGGTTTAAGATAGTTTTACTTTCTCGGTTTAGCTAACATCATCTGTTTTACTTCTTCATCAAGGTTTTGGTGTTTTTCCTTTTTGATCTCGTATGATCAATGTAAAAAACGAATCTTGCCTAAATCTTTTTCTCACTTTCTCACGTAAACAACAAATAGCAAAGTCGGTAGCTAAATGGCAGGCCCATATCAATGAACAATGAGTCGTCTAAGATGATCAAGAAATACAGACAAGCTAACATCATCCGTGAAAACATTACTTTGGCCGGAAAAATGAGCATCTCCATCACAAGGATTCAGTTTTGCTAGAAGAAAACGAGCCTGCAAAAATATACAGCAAGAGAAAGAACCACAAACAACAATAATAAGCAATCAATGTCAAAGAATGAATCAGTTACTACATATAATGGAGGCATGAGCAAATAAGGTGAGGTACCTGTGAACCATACTGATCGCATATAACAAGACGCGGAGTGGGAAACCTTTCACTCATGATTGTGTCTGCGTAGTCACGAGGTGACTGCAACAGATGCCCAAATGCCTGGCACAAAGAAGACAAGTTGTATGAAGATCAGACTCTACAAGGCAACTACTTTGTATCATATTATCTTTTAAGATGATAGATGATAGTTACCTGGTGTTCAGGTTGATTATGGTATCCAGCTTTTCGCCATTGAGCGATTGTAGAGCCGTGAAATATTACAAGGGTGAAGTATGAATCCAACAGTAAGATTCTGTCAGCTGCAATGGATGCTACATCAAGAAGAATTGGCTCTGGCGGTGAATGGAATGAGAAAGAAATCAGTGAAGGTTGAATCATCACGACTGAATTAGAAACGTTCTCTCTGTACAATATCATTCGAAAATATGCTGTCTCGTCTGGGCTGTTGTTAAAGACCTACAAAAGGCAAAGCCAAATGAGCCCAAAAGGATAAAATTGTGCGTTAAAAAGATTTCAGTCGATCGTGCATATAGGGACAGTGTGGATAAGTACCTGGACAAACTGAGATCGGCGCAAGTGAAACACAAACTGCGGGAAAATTGATAACTGAGAAGATAAGCTAAAGGAAGAAGGATTGCCTTTCTGGTAATCTCCAAACCAGGTGCATAGATTTATCAACGCTTTATCGACCCACCTTTGGGGATTAAACTCAGGCTGTAAAAGAAGAAATAAGAAACCTAAGAAACACTAAAACATGATAACATCTATCCGATATTCAGCTTAAAAAATCTAACTAGCTCTCATCATCGAGTACCTGAGTCTCCATTTTGGAGGAAATAAGTCGTGCCATTACTACAGCAGCTGCTTCTTGGTCAAAACCATTGCTCAACTCCTATACTTAACATAGCAATTTCCAAGGAATAGTTAATGACCATAGTCGGGATCAGTCTAGCCATGTACAAAACCACTGACCAATTCTCAAACCTGGTGGCTTCTAATCACTACTTAGAATGGATTACAAAGAACATAAGATGATATAAGCCATAAAGTTTCCACAATATAACTGGTGTGGCAACTCGTTTCTCATAAATATTACACCCACCAATAATATTGAAGTGGTAATATAAATGCTGTCCTCTAAACGACTAAACGTTATAAGAATCACTTCCCCCACTTCTTCCAATGGACTCCCTATTTAACACAATAGATTCTGAACATACTACTCGAAACTTGCCTGTAAGCTTTCAGTTCCCATTACCCATCTTCTAGAAAGAGTTGTTACCCGGAGTCTTGTTTGACCATTTGAGTGCTGATAGCTGCAGAAACATGAGCGTTGTAAAGAAAGTGTGTGACGTTATTATATCCATAACTTGCAATAATAATTTTAGTTGGAAAACTTGCAATCCCTTACTATGTCAAAAATTGAAAGTAAAACTGATTGCTCTGCGACTGCAAAACAACATCAGCTGTATCTATTTTAGCAATTTCAAAAACCAAACATATGGAAGTGTTGTTGTCGAGGCCACACATCTTCCATGCGCTTGTGTGTCCCTGACCGATGGCAGTGTCAGAGCACAACGGTCCTTTCTGCAAATAATCATCAGATATTGATCACAATAAGCGAAGGAAAAATAGATGCCTTTAACAGTTTTATATGATACCTTTTCGAGAGATGCGCAAGGGCCAATAATTCCCTGAACTTTGATATCCTTTGAGCAGTTAATTTCAAATATACCACTGTAAGAGAGAAACAAATCATAAGAAACAACTCGCTGAAGCTGAACATAGCATACAAAAGACTGTTTATTTTCGATAAAGAAAACATACATGAAAGTTAGGTAAGCCATTACCATGAGGACAAGCCTAGATCATTTTCACCTGACTGACACACGCGTTTGAGAGAATCTCTAAATACTGAGTGGCCAAAACTTTCAGCAAGCACGACAAATCCACCAGTCTGCTCAACTGCAACTTTGAGCTCAGCAATGCCTACCTAGAGATGCACATATTAAATAAAAGAGATAGCTACAAAACAAGAAAGACAGTACTAACAATGACAGATATTTCCACAGAATCACCTGATCAACAGAACTAGCAAAAACATCAAGAACATGACCTTGATGAACAAGTTGTTTCGCAAGCATCTCATAGAATTCAACAGCTTTGTGGTAATACATAGCAGAATCTTTATCAATATCCTTATGAGAACGAATAGGATCCGAAAGCTCCCGAGAAACAATCTAGAAAAAGGCAACGAAAGATCATCAGCAAGCAGTAGCACTGAGTTTCTAGTAACGGATATGAATAACAAGAGAAAAGACTTACAGCTCCAGGGCCTTGAGTGGAAGGTCCACCAATAAAAGCCATGATTCTAGCAGCAGAGCCAGGAAAGCAAGCTCCTAAGAGACTAGCAGCGATACGGAGAGCAACACCAGTGCATCTCGCAGGACGGTGATCAGCTGCAACGGGCCAGGGACTGTTTCCCAGCTCCTCAAGAACAGAGTGAAGAGTAAAGTGGCAATCAGAGGCAGGTAACAGAAACCGAGCAATGTCGTCGGAAGAGAGACCATCTCTAGCACCAGCAATGACACCTGAAGAAGGTTTAGGATTCTTGACGAAGAAACTCAGCTGATCCAAAAGCTGATCTTTAGTACAGTCTTTGTTTCCATGGAAGAAGTAAGATTTGGTACAGTGTGGGAATCCAAGCTCGTAAACACGAACTAACGAATCAAACGTAATGAGACCAAGGATGGAGGTATCAGGAAGAAGATCAAGAGCTTGGAAGAGAGATGATTTGAGGAAATCGAGTTCTTCAGAGATCAAACAAGTATCAACAACGAAGAGGAAAACAGGAGGAGAAGGAGAAGAGAAGGAATCACAGAGATACTCAACAGTTGTGGAATGAGGAAAAAGCTCCGGCGGGAGATTGTTATCGGCGACTGAAGAGTAATTTAGCGGGAAAGGATTCCGATTGAAGCAGAAAGGACAACCCCAATTACAAGCGGAGAAATCTACGACGGAGTAAGGGTTTAGAACGGAGCGACAAGTCCGGCAACGGAGAGGAGAGTAAGGAAGGAGAAGGGATTGAGATCTAAGAGGTTTCAGAGGTGTGTAAATGGCGGAAACTGGAACTTCGGAATCGATTGATTGTTCCTTTTTCGTTGCGACGGGGATGATGTTCCATGGCATTCTTACTCCATCTTGAGCTTCAAGCTCTCCAAACTCCGCCATGGTTGACTAACCTCTCTAGTAAACAACAAACAAATCTGTAATCTTTCTATATTTCACCAAGACGCACACCAAGTGTTCGATCAACTGCGTAAAAGAAATAGTGTCTGCTATAGGCTTGTTTACTGAAAAGTCTGAAACACATCACACCATTGCATACAATACATTCATTCCTGAGCAAAGGTTTTATACAGAAATTTTGAAACTACAAAAACCCAAATCAAAACACATACACACACAGAGAGACGAAGAAGAAGCAATCTAAGATTTTTAGGGACATACAGAAACAAAGACTGCAACAGTAGCGACAGAAAGATGAAAAACAAAACAGTCTTCGTGGAAACAACACTTGAACTTTTTCTTCAGGGTTTAGGATCTTCTGAGCGTGTCCAGTCCACGATCGACTCGTCTCCAGCTTCTGCATTACAATCAAAAGGTTTCTAGTTATATACAAATGAATGTGATGATCACTCCGGTTTTACCATGATTGATTAGTAATGTACCTTTTCCAGGAACGATTATGACAGGAGCAGATTTGCAATTGTGGAAACAATACTCGCTTACGCTCCCCTGTAGCACGCTGCACAAGTATCCAAAAGAGAATCATCGACTTAGGAAAGGCAAAAGAGAAGAAAAACAAGACATAGATCACACAACTAGTAGTTGTTTTTGTATTATAAGTTATAACCAACCTTCTTACTAAGCTCCTGCCTCGTGTGCCTACAATCACAGCAGCAGGCTTCACTTTCTCTGCTTCCTTGCAGATTACTTTACCAGCATCGCCTTCAACAACACGAGCCACACTCTTTACCTAAACATAACAAAATCAGTATCAAGTTATGTCATCGAATTCAAAGAATATATCTATAAAGTGTGTACCAAACTCATTTTTCTGATTATTCTCATCTAAAATCATCACAATATTGATTTCCAAGAATACATACACCAGAGGTTTTGTCTCTACGCAGTTGGTAGCAAATGCGACAAATGAATAGACTAGAACTAGTGTTTGGATTCAAGAGAAGAACTAAGCAACGATCTCAATTCTAAGAACTAGTAGTTGTTAGGAAATGCTACTAATGAAACATCTGATTGAATTGGATTCTCAGACCCTAACTTAGCAATCAAGAAACAACATTATCAGGCAAACCAAAAAGAGATAATACAATATAAAGGTTACCATGGCAACTTGATACGCCTCAACAGCAAGTTTCTCCATGAGGGCTTGGCTCGTCTCATACACAACATCGTTCTTAACACCTGCGAAGAAAATCAAAAACCAGCTTTAGAATCTCCGATTCCAGATCTGGAAATGCAAATGAACACGAAATCGGACTATATACTATTCACATTGAAGAGAGAACGAACTTGAGACGGCGTGGACAAGATGGAGAGTATCGGCGAGACGACAGAAATGAACAAGAGCCCAATCAAAAGCGTGTTTGCTATTGGGACCATGATCAACGGCTACGATAACATCTCTTCCTCTTCTCCTCTCTCCGCTCTCTCTCTCAAGTTCCGGCTCCGGCACTACCGGAATCAAAGACGGCAACACTACTTCCCTGAAACTGTACTCTTCATCCTCCGGCAAAGCCTCCATCTCCGAGCAAACAAAAAAAGGAACAAACTCTCAACGGATTTCGAGATTTCGACTTGTGGGTTTTGTTGGGTCTTCGATTTTGGTTTCTGGGTCTTCGCGGGTTGGATGAATCGAGATGATTGGTTTTGTATTTGAAAGAAAGTTGCGTGTAGAGAATTTGATTTTTGATTTGATTTTATTTTGGAGTCGTTTGGTTGCTTTTTGACGCATCATTGAAATTTTTTTCATGTGAGCCCACAATTTTCTGTCGGCTGCTTTCCAGAAGATATTATAAATTGACACTTCTTTTTTCTTGGATAAAATAAGAGAGACACTAAACGAAAATAATTGTTTGTTATTGTTCGGATTAGAGTCTAATCATTAGACCATATTTTATTTTTAGTTAATGAGTTATTATGACTATAATTTCTTCCCTACACAAAATTGTTACATATGCATACAAAAGAATAAATCTAACTAACAAGAACATAATTCAAACAGTAAACAAAATCCGTTGATTTTGAGTTTTTTGACTATATAGGTTTCGTTTACCAATCGTGTCGTGTTCTACTTGGATGTATAAAAATAAAAGATAAGACTTTGGTTTTCTTCATGTGACAGTAACAATCTGACAAGCATCCATATGGCTCGTTTTTTTTTTTGTAGTTTTGTAGCTGCAATGTGCAAATCAACATGTCTACTACCATTAGTGATAAAAAACAAACTATTGGGAATAGTATATAGACAAAAGTGTTGAGTGCATCTATAATTTTCTATAGAAGTAGTTTTGTTAGTATGTGCCTTTAGTTTTGGGTTTCGGCCCATTACTATATCGGGATATATATTCGGCCTTTGACGGAAAACATAGATACACGCTTTTTTTTCCTTAGTTCTTACATTCAAACATACAAAAATACTCATTATAGATCTCTTTTTGATTGCTAAAACTAATGCACGAAGCATGCAAGCCGCCAACCCTACACGTAAAGTATATCTTAAGTATTCTCTAATGACTTAAATTTAACAAAAAAAAAATTGGTAAGCAATTACATATTAACGACGTAACTCATAGTTTAATGTTTGATTTTTTTTTTTTTAATGTTCATATTCAATTACCATTTACCAAACATACGTAAGATAAATGTAGATAAATTGACGTATCGATGATAAAAACTTTTCAAGTGAACCAAAAACGTGTAGTTTATTCAAATGGAAGATTGTTTTGTTGGTCAAGAGGTTAGAAATCGAATTTCAGCCCAACATTATTAAAAACTGGTTTGGTTCTGTTTAATTAGGTCATTGTAGACGTTGACACGTTGTAGTCTTGTAGGATGACAATAAAATCCTTTTTATACAAGTTTTGGAGAGTAGTCTAGGTTATGTACCATGGTTAAATATACAAATATATATTCTTGTGTGTATAGAACTTGTGTCTTAGAGTTTAAAGTTTGAATCTGATATAGAAAAAATCTCTTGTCAACGAAATGCAATCTTTCAACTTCGATCATAAGAATTCGACCGCTGGCCAATCCCACCACGTCATCTTGATTTTTAGTCAACCATTGGTATGTATATAAAACAATCTCCTTTATGTGCAAACCAAACTTTTCAAAATTCTAATTTTCACACTCTTGCTTCACTAATTGAATTCAATAGTTTTCATTTTTTATTTCTATCTTGTATTTGTTTTTTTTGTCCTCTGCACAATCGCCAAGACGTGAAACCTCACATGGGTTATGCCAAGATGGGACTTTATAAAACGAAGTCCAAACGTTCAATTGCTAACTATCATCATATCATAATCATCAATATTTTCATCCTCTCTTCAATCACATCTTCTTCCATGGCTTCTTCTTCTTCTCCATCTTCCATTGATTTTTCGACTGCAATTCTAATAAGAGTTGATCAATCGGGCAAAGGAGACTTCAGTAAGATTCAAGAAGCAATTGAATCTATCCCTCCCAATCTAAACAACTCTCAACTCTATTTCATTTGGGTTAAGCCTGGAATTTACCGGTACATATAAAATATTTTGTTAGATTTTCTATATTTAAGTCGTCTTAAGGTTTATTAGGTTTTTAGACCTTAATGGTTTAGGGTTTAGATTTTGTTGATATTTATCAGCTGGGTATTAGGTACTAGGCTTTTTTGACCTACTAATATATTTATGATTTTTTTTCCTAAATAGTATATGTTATTGATGATTAGTTTATTCTATGCTTTTAAAGTATATAGTTTTGAGAATTAGCGATTTCATTGATAACAGAGAAAAAGTGGTGATACCTGCGGAGAAACCCTACATAACATTGAGTGGGACACAAGCTTCCAACACTTTTCTCATATGGAGCGATGGCGAAGACATTTTGGAATCACCCACTCTCACTATCTTTGCATCCGATTTTGTATGCCGATTTCTCACTATTCAGGTCAATCTTCATCATACATCGTATACATTCATTTTATAAAATACCAATTCAAAGTAGATCACCAAAATATCATAAGTAAGTGAATCATTATTAATTAACAAAAAAAGAAAGTTACTAATATTGATGTGTTTCGTTTTATTGTAAGTAGAATAAGTTTGGAACGGCGGGACGTGCGGTTGCACTGAGGGTGGCGGCGGATAAGGCAGCGTTCTACGGATGCGTGATAACGTCGTACCAAGACACTCTCCTTGACGACAATGGAAACCATTACTTCAAGAACTGCTATATTGAAGGAGCCACCGATTTCATTTGTGGAAGCGCTTCTTCTCTATATGAAGTAAGTACTAATAACTCATTTTACATAATTTGTACCAATTAAAAATACACTTCACATAATAATGATATATGATATATCCCATGTTTTAATCACTTTTTCTACAACTATTTCTAAAGATCAATTAAGGATCGTCCCAGTGATTAGAGTTATTTATTTCCATATTTTTGGGATATATGCATGCATGACCAGCTCTTAGAGAGAAAAAAAAACATGTTCCATTTATAGATAAGAGTCAACTTTCTCATAGTTTTAACATGGAATGATCTATAACTATTCATTACATGTTTAATTAATCCTTACTTTTTTTATGGTTTCATATGTAGAGGTGTCATTTACACTCGTTGTCGCCGAATAATGGGTCTATAACGGCGCAAATGAGAACGTCGGCCACAGAGAAATCAGGCTTTACATTCTTGGGATGCAAGTTAACTGGATCAGGTTCCACATTTTTGGGAAGACCATGGGGAGCTTATTCTAGGGTTGTCTTTGCTTATTCCTTCTTCTCCAATGTCGTCGCACCTCAAGGATGGAACCAATGGGGAGATTCAACCAAAGAAAAGTACTTTTTAACCTTTTGGTTTGTGGTTAATGTTCTTATGAATATTTTTGACTGATGTATACTAATTTTGACAAAATTTGTTCAGTACTGTATATTATGGTGAATACAAATGTTATGGTCCCGGAGCAGACAGGGAACAAAGAGTAGAATGGTCAAAACAGTTATCGGATGAAGAAGCTACCGTCTTCTTGAGCAAGGACTTTATCGGCGGCAAAGACTGGCTCCGACCTGCCCCTTCTCACTTCAAGAATGCTCCCAAACAAACCCAAAATAAAGAAATTAATTAATAATTCCATCAATTGATTACTATATTTTCTTCCTTTTTTCTTGTATATAAAATCCTTTTTATACAAATCGTTTCTTATTAGTTGTGTGTAATATTTTTATTGTTGTATGTATAATTATTGAAAACATGTGGATATTATAATAAATACTCTTTGTAAAAGAATTTCCATGACCACCAAACGAATCTTTTCGCCTCATGAAAAGGAAGTTTTAATCCGTAGGATAATTATTGTTCAATAAACAGAAGAATTTATTGAACTCGTTGAATCTATTAGCTCATTGTAGTTAAAACGAAACTATCAACTAGAATGAGACAAATGACATGTTTTAAAAGGAAAACAAAATGAATGAATTTGTTTCGAAATAAAATTGAATTATATTTACAGCAGAGGTACTTGGATTAAAGGGAACTAACAAAGAACAATATTCCTGCAACATAAAAACTAATGACCCTTTTCTGTTTCCTTCTTCTTCATTGTAGAAGCATAACAATACTAGTAATTCATCACTACAAAACGTTCCAACGTGAAAACCCAACTTTTTTTCATTCTTTTTCTGCAGAAAATGTGGCTGCAAGTTGAAATCAATCAGCACGAGAGCCGCCGCCGCTGTTCGCAGAAGATTTCCGGCCGCTATATTTCTGCCACACAGATCAAACGTTTGAGATCAAATTAGCAACTAACCTCAAACTCTGTAACTATGAATGTGAATGAATTTGCAGAGACGTTCGCAGGATTCAATAGACAATTGAAATGTGTTTAATTTATTACTAAACGAAGTTTGAAAATCAAAGTTGTGAAAAACGGTTACCTGTTTTCCGATGCTGAAAGGAATGTACTTGTGCTTGATCATGTGGGCTATTTGGCGTCTCATGGTGAGGACAAAGAGAACGACCCAGTAGCAAAGCAGTATGGGCCAGAAGACGGGAACATCAAACACCGAGAAGAATGTCATAAGAAAGGCTATGCAGAATGCCTTAGTCATGGAGTACCTGCCACAGATTCAATCACATTGTCACCAAAAATGAAGAAGCTACTGTGTGTAGTCGGGAAGCTCTTAGAACGAAAAAAAAAACTGAGCAATAATATTTAACTGCAATAGTGCCACAACAGATTATGACAATGCAACACAAACATTAGTAGCACAACTTGGTTAGGAAGATGGCATATGGTTTAACCACCTGAATGCTAATAGAATTTTAAATCCGACTTTATCACAACGAAAATGATAGCATAAGCAGTTAGGAGATAGGGAATAAGGTACCAGAATTTAAACTCCGGGAGACGGCGGATAAATGGCTTGAACTCATCAGAACCTCGAGTAGGCAGAGTAGCTCCATCAGATACCTCGAGCTCAGGATCAACAAGAGGAGACAAAAACCCGATAAGCAGATTCAGGAGGTAGATTCCAAGACCATAGGAGATGATGTAGAATCCGTGAATAGAGTAAACCCTCAAACAGTAGATAAGAAAGAAAACAAGTGTTCCGATCCACCTGTTAGTTGAATGAGGTGTAGTCTTGTCCAGATAATATTGGTAAACCCTCCATGCCTCATGTACTTTCTTTTGTACAGGCGTAGCCATCGAACCACTGTCACCACCGCTTCCTTCCATTGTTATTCTTGAAACCTAGAAATGAGCAAATACACAATACCATCATATTAAATCTTCAGAGACAATCAATGAAATGGCCTCTGCAACTAACTTAACCAGCTAGTGGAAAGATTAACTCAGCTTATAAACAGAACAATGAGCAGATTCTTACACTAATTTATCACGAAACTAGCTATAACTTGTAAGCATAGATTATATAAGCTAAGAGTATCCAGAACATTTCTCACGAGAATGAAGATCTCGTGAATCTTACGTATAAGATCCAGAAGTCCAGAACAAAGAATGAAGGAAAAATTAACCCTAGCTTCGATTTCTCCACTTGTTAAGCACAACGAATCAACAAAACGCCATTAATCATCTCTTAGCTAAACAAATCTCACTAGTGAATCCAAAAACCCTAGAAACAAACTATTTCTCATCGGCGAAATAGATTTCAACAAATCGCGAAAGTTAGATCTGGAATCGGAACAATCGGAACTGAATAGTTCACAAGTAATCCCCAAATTCATCGAAAGCAGCATTAAAACAACGAGAAGGAGTGCGAGGAGAGAATCTACGAATCAATCGGAGAAAGAAGAAAATCGAAGATTCTGGAAAAATGGAGATTGAAAGACTTACGGATGGTGAAGAAGAAGAAGGAATTAGCTTCCTCAAAGAGAGACCTCTCGACGACGCAGCGAAAAAGAAGCAGATCTGGCTTTGGCTAAGGAAGAGAAGACGACGCTCAATATCACAAGAATCCGTTTTTTCCCTTTTTTTTTGTTAATTAAATTAATTTAAATGTTTGGTTCAATGCCTTCAATGTAACCCCACATCTTAGTTTCGTTTTCATATTCACCCCCTTAACTATTATTTTGTCACTTCTAAACCCTCAATCTCACATTTGATTAACTGGAGGTTTGTTTATGGTTTTTGTATTTTAACTGATTTGAAAATTCAATCAATATCATTATGTTGGAGTACCAAAATCTTGTTTTATCCATTCAATGATTTTATATAAATATGAGTTAGTATGATGATATTTAGTATTTGATTTCAAATTACATTTTAACAACAGGTTGATTATTGCTTAAGTATTTAGTTTAGAATGCGGAAGTGTGTGGCACAATGACAGAAGATAGTTTGCTTATTTTTTGAATAATATTATAAAGAGAATCAGCAAAGATTCCTAAATACAAAAGGTGAAAAGAGAGAAAGACTGCTCGGCCGGAGCACTGATCAATACTTGACTGTGTTTCTTATTGTTCTCTAAATCTATATCTCTAAATTTGAGTTCTTCTAGTTGTAGATGCACTGCGGGAAAGAAAAGATCGAAGCTTTCTATTTTCATTCACCGGCTAGCTAAAATGCTTTTTAATCTCAGATTGTTGCTCGGTGGACTTACTTTCAAGCTCTCCATTCATATTACAGTACCATCTTGAATTGTCGCCTTTTCGACTATCACAGTGATTCCTGATCGAATGTAGAATCCTTCCTCTGGCCTATCTGCTTCTTGTACATCCTGAAAACATCGAAATAATGTCTTTTAGGTTTTGATCTTTCTTCAACAGTTGGAAATCTGAAGGGAGAAGAAATTCACGAAACACTTACGCCTTTGTTCATGATGATCACGTTTTTACCGATCTTAGCATTCTTGTCAATGATGCATTTCCTATAAAATCCCCAGAACCAAAAAAAACTCTTCGCTTCAGACAAAAATCTATCATTTGAAGAGGGTTTTTTTTGGATGTTATGTGCTTTTTGCAAACCTTACCTGATTTTTGTGTCTTTACCAATACCAATTGGAACCTTTCCTTCTGCTAATAGAGATGCAATCTCAGACTCAGTTTGGTAGTAATCTGCACCTAACATCAATGTATCCTTTGGAAAAGAAAGAAAGAAAACCAAGCTCAGTTTGATCGCAACATACGTAAAATAATTTCGATTGTTTTAGATCAAAGTTAAGAGATTCACCTGAAGCTCAACCCCGTAGTCTAGACGTGATCGTTCACCAATGATTGAACGTTGGACGCTGCATTCTCGCAGGAAACATCCATGTGAGATTATTGAATCTACCATCTAACAAAATCATCAAAACAGAACCATACTTAATTAGCATTTGGAATCAAAGAAACAACCATAAAGAAAAGGATAGTTTTGATGCATACCCGACATTTCTCAGCTTTTGTTGGTGGGAGGAACCGAGGAGAAGTGTAGAACGGAGTTTCTGGATCATAGAATTCAAACTTTGGTCGCTGCAGAACCAGATCAAGAACAAAAGGTTGAGAAATGTATCCAAGATGTCATAATAAGGTGGAGTTGATGTACCTCCTCAACAAGAGCTAAATTAGCCTCATAAAATGTCTTTATAGTTCCAATATCCTCCCAGTAATCTCTGAATATGTATCCCTAGCCAAAAACAATACGAAACTGTTAGATCATTCGTTGTGTTCAACTGGTAAAAGAAAGACAAGACGTGAGTTTTATAGAATCTTACTTGAACATCGTGATCTCTTATGGCTGCAGGAATAACTTCAGATCCAAAGTCATTGGAACTCGGATACTGTCTTGTTAGAAGGTTCAGCAAAGCTTCGGTTTTGAAACAATAAACTCCCATTGATGCAATGTATGGAGAATCTGTTGCTTCTTGATGAGACAGTCCAAGCATTGTTGTGTCTGTTTGCTGTAAATAAACAAACAGAAAAGTTTTTAAGTTTTGGGAGTTGATTTGTTTTAAGAATCATAGAAAACTATACCATTGATTTCAGGTCGACTCCTGTTGGTTTCTCGGAGAAATGGATTACACGCCCACCTCGATCAATCTTTACTAGACCAAAATTTGATGCACGGCTAAAGAATCCACAAAAACTAGTTTTAAGAACTGAGATTTCTCATAGAAAAGACGTAAACGAGATTCAAGAATACTAACCTTTCACTAACTGGTGCACACGAAAGAGTAATATCCGCATTACTATCCACATGAGACTATTACAACAGATTGAGTTAGTGCAACTATAAAGAGATTTAAGATGATGATGAACATATCTATTTAGATTTGGATAAATACCTGAACAAAGTCCATGTAGTTCATTCTATAGAGATGATCTCCAGACAAAATAAGTATGTTCTCAATGTTCCTGTTCTTGGCATCCTTTTTTTATAAGAAATCAACAGCTTTAAGACCATTCAAAGTTCACAAAGAAACTGACTTCAATAAACCAGTAAAAGTGAAGTTCATACCTCAAACACCCAGAGGAATTTTCTGACAGCATCTGCTGTTCCTTGAAACCACTTCTTCCCAGCTTCCCCTGGTGTTTGTGTAGCAGCAAGAACCTATTCAATAAGATTTTACTTTTGCTTTTTATTCCTCGAAAAAATCAAGAGTGCTGAGAGTTATTATTGTCATAGTGTTTGTACCTCTACGAAACCACCTCCAAAGTTTATGCCATTCCCAAAATAAGTTCGTGCTAAATGTCGATTAAGGGAAGCTGAGTTGAACTGTGTCAGCACAAATATCTTGTTGATGCAGCTGTTAATACAGTTACTCATCGGGATATCGATCAGCCTGTAGCATCCACCAACAGGAACCTAACATAATTTGAAGACACAAGAATCTTCAGTACACAAAAAAAAACTGTTTCATAAATAAGACCCTTGAGGTCCTAATTCGATGAATGTTATTTACAGTTTCGGTTTATTCGGTAAGAGAAAACGAAGTAAGATGAATATTTACAGCTGGTGTTGCGGCTCTCATTGTAAGAGGGAAGAGTTTAGCTCCATTGCCTCCTCCTAGAATGATTGCAGCCACATTTTGCGGGTCTACCTTTCTTCTCTCAAACATGGAAGTCTTTACTGTCTGAAAAGACAAAGCAAACAGAATCAAGAACTCTGGACTTTTCCAGGAATCGATTAAGCAGTCTTCTTGAGGCAAGTCTTAAGAATTTTGTCTAATGCCATTTAAGAGAAAAGAGTAAACTGATCAACATACCATAGCCTTTTTTGGATTATCTGAAGTGGCAACAGCGTAAACAACACCGTGCTTGAACTTTTGATTCCTAAACTTCTTGGAGCCCAAATCTGATCCAAAACGTTTACACAAACCATTGTTGTTGTTCTTCTCACCATAAAATCTGTTCTCTACATTCCTGAAACTGAGTTTTGGCAAAATAGAACTACTTGTCCCCAAGGCAAAGGAGTAAGAAGAATCCATCTTTTTAGCTGCAAAACACACAAAAATGAAACAACAGAAACCTCGGAAAGTTAATAGCAGATACGATTTGCTGAGAAGAATAATAAAAGCTTCAAGTAAAGTGAATAACACACAAAGCGTTTCAGTTACTATTTACTTAATAATATAATCAAATTTAGTAATAGAATAATCCAAACCCATTGTTCAAATCTAAGCAAAGTGTTAAAGTGAAACCGACCAGAAAAATTCTGAAAAAAAATCTAAAAGACATTTCTTGAGAGTACCCAATAGATAAATCCTCGAAAGCTACGAACTTTCCACAAACCCAGATGGTTCACAAACACAGATCCCTGAAATTCTCAAAACACAAAACTCTTTGAAGTTTCAAAATACTCTAAAGCTCAAAATTACTATGAAGCTTGAATTTGAACATTAATGGTTTTATGAGTACCAGGCTTTAAGGATCATTATACTATGAAGCTTCAATTTTTCATCATGAAACTAAAAGAACATATCCTAAAGATTAACTTTTTTTCTAGTGCACATTGGTTAAAAACTAAACCCAGAGAAGCAAAATCGATAATGGGAATGAAAAAACCTCAAAAGATAGAAACTTTTTACATGTTGAGAAGCTAACAACAACGATCCAGATAGAAGAATCCGAAATTTAAACAGAAACTTAAGAAACAACCAAAAACCATTATAAACAGCATTGTTAGCAGAGTATATAAACTCACGAGAAAGTTTAACACTTTTTTCTGATTATGATTATGATAAAAATGTTTGTTGATCGTTTGAAATCGAAGACTGAATCAGTGAAGTGCGTAGTTGACGGAGGAAGCTGTTACTTTTTCTGGTTTTGTCCTGTGATCGCCCCACGAGAAAGTATACTTTTTTGTTGATGAATAAATTTGAATATTTTTTTTTATTTTAAGAGAAAAAATATTGAGAAGATCATAGTGATGTGACTATGTGAGTCATGTGACTGTTACACAAAACGGACGGCTCTGGTTTCTCCCATACTCTTTCTCTACTGCTACACGGACACGTTTAACCCCTCAGCCCATATTCATCTAACACACGTTCTCTTGTGTTTAAAACAATAAGAATAAACCAAATGCTTTCATTTGAAAATTTTCTACGGTCAGGGTCAGGGTTGCCTAGAAGGGTACAAGAACAAATATCTAAAACACCTATCATGTGCAATGTCAAGTGTGTGAAAGTGACGTTTTTTGTAACCATTTGTATGACTCAAAAGTAGTGAAGCTTGATTGATGCTTAATATTATTAATGGTATTGTTTTCTGTTGTTGTTGAACTAGTTTTACAGCCGCACAATTGTCATAGAACTCATTTTGGTGGTTTTCTCCAGCTTTTAACTCGAATTTCTCACACGAAAGTTGATGGACCACCTCATTGATCTAAACATATCCGAGTAGTTTAATAATTTGAAGGCTTGGGTATGTTGGTCTCAAAGATAAAAATGGATTTAAATCCTAAACGAATCAATGATGATATGTTAATGATAAATTGATAAGGATGATGATACAAAGAACTACACGATATGGTGATGATAGTAAATTAGCGCTTCTACATCGAACGGCACACTTTTTTTGTTTACAGACACTTTTTCAACTACGATACGAATTAATACTGATTCCGGTTAAACTCTGAAATTCATATGACTGTTGAGAGGGAAAAAGCAACTCCGATTAAAGAGACAATATCTCAAAACAACATTCTAAAGAGGTTCTGGAGCACAAAGTAACGAGAACCAAAAAAGAACTATAAGAGTTCTGATGATTAATGTATACATCAAAAGACAAAAACCAAGAAAAGAGTCGAGAACCAAACCATTGAAAGGTCACGCTTTTTAGGTGTTGGTGGCACGAGTGTAGATCTGCTGGCTCGAGTGTGCAGAGACCATCCTGATCAAACCTTTTGCCATTAGCTCCCTAATCGCCCTCCTCGCAAGAGACCCATTAATCTGATTTTTAACAATTCACACCATAACAAAGTCAGATACTAACATTTGAATCATGAGGAAGTAACACCAACCATACAGTTTTTAAAAAATGCAACAGAGATAAAAAAGATTGTATACCCTCATACGGTCGGAGAGGATTGATGGAGTGATGAGCTTGAACTTGGGAGCTTCAGTGAGAAGCTTGTCATAAGTGCCTTGATCAAACAACACCATGTTGTTCACCTTCTCCTTTTGCTTTCCCTTGCTCCACTTCTGTTTTGTTTAACAAACATTTCATTGAAAAAAGAAAACAATTAAGCACCAAACACATGAAGAATACAACATAACACACAAAGCAAGACAAAAACTGTATATACATAACCAAAGCTTACGAGAAATGAATCACAGAGACTCAAGTTTCTAGATTTGTATGAAATCAGTGCAAACAGAAACCTAGATTTTCAGCCAATTCATACTAAACCTAGATCAATCTACGAAACCTAATTCAATTTCTCAAAACTTTAGACATAAACGTAGGAATTGGAGCGTCACGTTGCTTCTAAATCGACATTAAAAGTAGCTATACAAGTAGTTTAAAATGGATAATAGAGGAAAACGGACCTTCTTCTTCTGTTTTCCACCTCCAGATTTGGCCGGCTTTGATGACGGTGGTGGAACCTTATCCTTCTTTGGCGCCTGAAAACACACAACATTTCGAAATTAGATTCTCTCTTTAAGAGCAACAAAGCGATACAGATAGACAGATCGAGAGTGAGAGAGAGTAACCATGGTGATTTCGACGGAGTAACGATCGGCGAGCAGAGAAGAGACGAAAGGCAAAGACGAGAGGCTTAAGAGCAGACGACAGTGAGGAAGTTTTGGTTTTGTTATTTATATATTAGGGTTTCTGAGTCTCTCAGCGTTAAGAGGCTTCATTTCTCAGAGAAAGCCCATTAATGTTTTCTTCTTTGTTCAACAAGCCCATTAATGTTTATAAACCCAATATATTTATTAAGCCCAATTAAATTATGGTTTATGAAGAAAATGTGAGAAACGTCGGAAAACTTTAGGACACAATTGAGAGAACTTACGAATAGAAAATACTCTTTTATTATTAATCTGCTTTGTTGATTCACGTTTTCTATGTTTTCTACTTTTTTCTATCTAATTGCAAATGAGTAGTTGAAGATATTTATGTAGCTCCCAAACTAAAAGTATCGAGATAGGTTCTTTATCCTTAAGCTCTATCATACTATAATATCTAGATATTATTGTTGCAAATACAGAGATTTTTCCTAGCATAATATCTAAACATTTTAACTAATAAAATTTCCAAAGTGATAAGTTTCTAAAGTATTTCTAGAAAAAACTCTTAACCATATTATTATTACTTTGTAATCAAACACAAAAGAACAAAAAGAGAACAAATGTATTCTCATTCATTATCACAATACAATCTTAATTGAAAACCAAAAGTTACTGCATTCATGATCGCAGTGGAACGTTTCATTACATTTCCCCGGAAATATTTTGGTCGACTTCATGCATTCCATAGCCTCCACTTCTGCATTTTTCCAAAAATTTAGTTTATTCCATGAATAATTACATTGTGGTATTGTTAAACATGAGAAAACTGACCAGAGATTGAGAGCAGCACTAGGGAGCAATATCAGGAGGTACTCTTGCATTTCGTGTGAGAACTGAGACATACATCTTCTTCGTGTAATATCCAATTTGTGTAAGAACTTAAAAAGCCAAAGCACATCAAATCACCTTCGATATCTTCTCTTGACTTATATTCGACGAGAGAACAATTACATGGACATTTCATCACGTCTACTTTGAATTTATCAAATGCATAATCTAAAAAATGTTTCACCCCTAATATATAATCTTGAGATAAATGTGGTTTGTTTATCCATGACTTATCCATCAAAACCTGAAAAATGATTTGTACACTCTATAAACTTTAGAAATTCACAAAACATACACTAAATTTCAAAACCATTTAGAATCTAGTAATAAATCTATGTAACATGAGAACCAATACTCATTAAGAACCAGACACAGACTAGACTAAAACAAAATTGATGTACCAACATATATGTAGTATCAGAGTTTTAACTATCAAGGTGGATATATACTTTGTTATAAGTGCAGATACATGTTTAACACAAATTAAAATTGTGTTATACATTACAGAGAAACAAAACTAGGATAAAGGAGATGAATAGATGGCTGAAGCTAATCGTAGAATCAATGATTCATCACAAAACTTACCTGATGAGGGACAAATCAATTTGCGTCGAAACCCCAAAGAAAAAAAATAGATATACCTAACTACGTCTGGTTAAAACTTAAGAGGCGTGATGATGATGATCTCAATTTTTTTTTAGGTTACCTCTATTTAAGAAAATAACCCATAAATGTATATATTAACATCAGTTTTTAT
>Ga0041059_1001141_pt1 | contig 21233 bp, 22 predicted proteins | sample AraColnosormetaG_FD_56232 | JGI IMG/M metagenome (GOLD analysis project Ga0041059, IMG submission 56232) | Arabidopsis roots microbial communities from North Carolina, USA - Col MF nosort | ecosystem: Host-associated > Plants > Roots > Unclassified | place: USA: North Carolina | collected... | reverse complement strand
CNTTTTTTTTTTTTTTTAATTTTTTTACTTCAAGAGAAGTGTTTAGTCATAATACGCTTCAATCTTAACAAATCATAATTTATGTGGGTTGTTGTCTCTGGCTTCTTCACACTTTTTTAGGTACTAATGGAATGGACAAAGACGGTTTTTGTTGATGCAGAAATGACGCATGGGTTTATTTGGCGTTGGACCAAAGAGTAATGTCTTTGTATTTGGATATATATATAAACAAATTGGTGTTTCTTGTAATGTAAACATTGGTGTGATTACACGACCTTGTAACGGTTTAAAACTTTGTCAAGCGTCAACCAAATTTTCACTGACGTCAAACTGTCAATGTCAAAAGGTGTGATTCGCCAAATAGACATTTATTTTTCCATACTACAAAAAAATGATTTGTAGCTGTAAATGTGAGTAAGAAATTAGTTGGCATATTTTAAAGAGTAAATATATTTTATGAGAGATTTTGCAAGAGCTGGATATTTTCTCAGACAGGCCATCATCCCTGTAATTTTTTTTTTCTTTCTATGTCAAATAAATAAATAATTACTTTTTGGCGACAAAAAAAACTTTTTGAGCACTTCATTACTTTAAAGTGTAACCATTTTTCTAAATAAATCATGATTTTATTTGCTTTTCTAAATCAACTATTAAAATACTTAGGTGGAAATCAAATAATTGGTTACAGTAACAGAATTATATATTGAGAGCCTTTTTCACCAAATAACGTGATAGTTTGTGTGTTTATTACTGTATTATGTAGGCACTGATAATGATACAAATGATTTCATATATGAATTTTGATGAAAAGCATGGCTATTGGGATTTGGGAAAACATTTCTCATCACAGCCGTAGTTTTTTTTTTTATATAAATAAGAGGCATTTTATATAAAATTTTTTACTACACATTAGTTTCTAAAATACTACATTGTAATCTGAATAAGATGAAAGTGAATGACTAATTCACAATTGTTTTGGCTTAAAAAAAACACTCATTTGAAGATCCCTTAAGAGTTGAGAGAAAGATATAAGGAACTCTCATTAGCATTCATAATGTATAATGTTTTCAAGATATTTTAGGCAGTGCTTTTTTTGCTTCAATCATAACATATCAAAACTAAATGTTAAAGATTGTTGTAATAACTATTATGATAAGAAAAGTTGTAATGAACTTTTTGCCAATAAACAATATATAAGATCGTCGGCTTAGTAACCTCACGAGGATGGAATGTGCTTTAGGTACATCAACAAACATGTAGGAGGACTGTTTCGCTAAAAGCATTTAGAAAACAAAAATCAATACAATCAACCCATAAAATGCATTTAAAAAAAAAACGAATTGGACAATTACATTTCCTTCATTGGGCACATGTCTTCCTGTAATTTATTGTGATTTACATACCAAAAGAAAGATATATTTTTCTATTTAAAAGAAATTTAAACTGCTAAGATTTGTTGCCTTTTTTTATTTATTTGCTTTTACCTATTTATAGCAGTAAACTCTTTTCAGAAAAAATATCCCTACAAAGAATTTGTCCTCATATTCCTTTTATATGCTAACTGCTAAGTAAGAAATTATATTTTGGAAGATATGTCTAATTAAGCTCTAGGTTCGATTTACATATAATTTCTAAATGTTAAAAGAGTTGGTAAAAATATATTAAATACTGATATAAGTAAAAACAATTTATTTTTATTTTCTTACATCAGAATTATAAACTAAAAAATTGCTCATAAATATAACACATGTGATTTATCAACATTACAACTAACATCGAATTTTTAATTGCGATAACAACAAAGAAACTTAGAAATATGAAAAACCACTTATACAAACCCATGAAAAATATACATTATATATTTCTTAATTTCTATATTTTTGCGTTATTATTACCTTTTTTATTTTAAAATTATATAAAAAAATGGGAAATAAAAAATACCTTGTTTTGAGCGAAAAATGCAAGTGAAGCAGGCTGGCTTGAATCACGTTTTATTATAAAGACAAATGCTCTCACACTCTTGGGGACACTTTCACATCTCATCCTCTCACTCTCTCTCTCCTTTGGATTCTTCAGGTACTCTCTCTACCTCTCTTTCTCTCTCTGTCTCAGTCGCTGACTTATCATTTCCTGTCGTTAGATCTCTCAGTACTTGGTTCATAGTTGTTTCATAGCACGCACTAGTGAACTATGTGGGTTTTTTAATTTTAATCATCTCAGTCTTGGAGAATTTCAAACAAAGTTTCAAACTTTGCTCACCAACTTTTATTTATTTATTTTGGTGGTAGAAAACAGACTTTGATGGCTTTGTAGGAATACTAGATGTGTAGATCTAAAGATTATAACCATTTTCTGTGTTCTTGTTCTTTCAGAACATAACTTCATGTCTTTTTGTCTCTCTGTTCACTAGCTCTCTGTTTCCATGGACTCCACACTATCTTCTTCTTACAGATTTATTTCATACACATACACTGATACACATGTGTGTATACGTATGTGTTTATGTGTGCTTATTATACTCTTTTTGGATTCAAGAAACTAATCTTTAGTATTTTTGACATTCTGGTAGATTTATGCTCACTTCTTAGGCCTTGTTGACTTTTACAGTGATGGATTTTGAAACTCTGGTTGATTTGATTTTCTTTTTGGTTTGATGCAGTGAGGAGAGGAAATGTCGGATCTTCAGACACCGCTTGTGAGGCCCAAGAGGAAGAAGACTTGGGTTGATTACTTTGTCAAGTTCAGATGGATCATTGTCATCTTCATCGTCCTTCCATTCTCAGCCACATTCTACTTCCTCATCTACCTCGGGGACATGTGGTCAGAGTCCAAGTCCTTTGAGAAACGTCAGAAGGAACACGACGAGAATGTCAAGAAAGTCATCAAAAGGCTTAAGGGTAGGGATGCTTCCAAGGACGGGCTTGTCTGCACTGCTCGTAAGCCCTGGATCGCTGTTGGAATGAGGAACGTTGACTACAAGAGAGCCCGGCATTTCGAGGTTGACTTGGGGGAGTTCCGTAACATCCTTGAGATCAACAAGGAGAAGATGACTGCTAGAGTGGAGCCTCTTGTTAACATGGGACAGATTTCCCGTGCTACCGTCCCAATGAACCTGTCTCTCGCTGTTGTTGCTGAGCTTGATGACCTTACCGTTGGTGGACTTATCAATGGATATGGTATTGAAGGAAGCTCTCACATCTACGGTTTGTTTGCTGATACCGTTGAGGCTTACGAGATTGTTCTTGCGGGTGGAGAGCTTGTCCGCGCCACAAGGGATAATGAGTATTCTGATCTTTACTACGCAATCCCGTGGTCGCAAGGAACTCTTGGACTCCTTGTAGCTGCTGAGATCAGGCTTATTAAAGTCAAGGAGTACATGAGACTCACTTACATACCAGTCAAGGGTGATCTTCAAGCCTTAGCTCAAGGTTACATTGATTCTTTTGCTCCCAAAGACGGTGACAAGTCGAAAATCCCGGATTTCGTCGAAGGCATGGTTTACAATCCAACGGAAGGAGTGATGATGGTTGGAACATATGCATCTAAAGAAGAGGCAAAGAAGAAAGGGAACAAAATCAACAATGTGGGATGGTGGTTCAAGCCGTGGTTCTACCAGCACGCGCAGACCGCCCTGAAAAAGGGACAGTTTGTTGAGTACATCCCAACTCGTGAATACTACCACAGGCACACAAGGTGCTTGTACTGGGAAGGGAAGCTTATTCTTCCATTTGGTGATCAGTTCTGGTTTAGGTACCTCTTAGGTTGGTTGATGCCTCCAAAGGTCTCTCTTCTTAAGGCCACTCAAGGTGAAGCTATCAGGAACTATTACCATGATATGCATGTTATTCAGGATATGCTTGTTCCTCTTTACAAGGTTGGCGATGCACTCGAATGGGTCCACCGCGAAATGGAGGTAAAACTAAAAGCTCGGTTTCATGATTGATCATCTTCTAGTTAAAGTTTCTTTTGATGTTATTAACAAAATCATGAATTGTTTGTTCTCTTTCAGGTGTATCCAATTTGGCTTTGCCCACACAAACTCTTCAAGCAGCCAATCAAAGGCCAAATCTACCCAGAGCCAGGCTTCGAGTACGAAAACAGACAAGGAGACACAGAAGATGCACAGATGTACACTGATGTTGGAGTCTACTACGCACCTGGCTGTGTCCTAAGAGGTGAAGAGTTTGATGGATCAGAAGCAGTGCGTAGGATGGAGAAATGGCTGATAGAGAACCATGGATTCCAGCCTCAGTACGCGGTGTCTGAGCTCGACGAGAAGAGCTTCTGGAGAATGTTTAATGGTGAATTGTATGAGGAGTGCCGCAAGAAGTATAGAGCTATTGGAACGTTCATGAGTGTTTACTACAAGTCCAAGAAAGGAAGGAAGACTGAGAAAGAAGTTAGAGAAGCCGAACAAGCTCATCTCGAAACTGCTTATGCCGAGGCAGATTAAGTAATAATAAGCCTTGGTTTGATGTAATGGCTCGGGATGATTATTGTTATTCCTAGTAGTGTCTGTTATGTTGTTGTTTCCTAATTTCAGTTTTAGTGTCTTGAAGACTCTTGTTGTTGTTGTTTGCTTCTTGTTGTTGTTTGACTCATTCTGGTTTGAGTGGATTTTAGAGTTTAAAACTTTTGGATTTGCCTATGAAATTGAAGGTTTCCGGTTTTATCGTGTTGCTTGACTGTCACAATGTAAGCATGTTGCTGTAATGAATTAATTGATCTACCAATTTGAGAGATCATTTCAACTTCTCTCTTTATACCACCACCAACTAGGCTTTAGATCATTCACGACGTGAATCTAAAACACTAAAACCCGACTTTGTTAGTTTTATTGGGGTGCGGTTAGGTTTGATATAAACCTGGAAATACCGGTATTTGAACCGAAGTTGACCGGGTGAGACTTTTTAGGATAAACCCAAGCAGCCATTTCCGAGTAAGAAGAGCTCTGTTTCTGAAAGAAGTTTTACAGAGTCGATCGTCTAAAGCGTTGTTGAAGCACTTGTTAGTGGTAAGTAATTTCGATTTATTAATTCTTGTTGTATCTTTTGTATTCGAAGTTACTTGCTTGTTTTTCGATTTCGTCTCCGTCATGATGTTTGCGGCTCTGTTAATTGGAAGTGGAAAGGTCTGTCCTTTATCTACATAAAATGGTGCATAGAAGGTGTTCGACCAAATTCCTAGCTCAAATTCCTTTAGTTACATTAGCTCTGACTGGAATGTAACTGTGAAGTCTCGATACCCAATTCATTCTTTTCAAAAACAATTGAAGATTATTATTTCCCTTCTCAAGATTTTCTGTCTTTTCTCTATTGTTGACACTATATCAGCAAATGTTTCTTGCAGGTGCTCTGTTTCAAGCTGGATAAACCCAATCCTATTGGGATTTGGCTGGATTTTATACCATATTTTAGCATGATTGTTTGATAAACGCTTGATAAATTGCCTCTTGTTGTCACCTTTGCTACGAAAATGTCTCTGGTTTGCTCTTTATCTTGTGTAGCTCCCTTGCCACAGACTAAACAGTCGCGTCCAAGTTTTCTGAAACTCGAAACATGTACCTTAAGTTTATCTTCTCCCGCTGGCTATCCTAATTTTACCACCGGTATTAGGAAGCATATCAGTTACTTGTTCACTGAACCGATCAAGCTTCCTAGGCTAGCAAAGAGTCGGATATTAGTTAGTCAGGAGTCTTTTACAGAGACCAGCACAATAGATATGGATTGGGAAGATCAGGAGGAAATTGAGGATACTGGGTCACCTTGGGAAGGTTCGGTTATGTATAGGAGAAATGCTTCAGTTACACATGTTGAATATTGCACTACCTTAGAGAGGCTTGGGTTGGGAAGGTTGTCAACAGATGTCTCGAAGAAGAGAGCTTCTGCAATGGGACTTAGAGTGACAAAAGATGTCAAGGATTATCCAGATGGCACACCAGTTCAAGTTTCGGTTGATGTCATAAGGAAGAAGAAGAAGCTGAGACTTGATGGAATTGTCAGGACTGTTATCACACTCGGCTGCAACAGGTGCTTTCTTATGAACTCATCGAAGCTTTTTTACTTTATTGTGATTGCATCAACTTTGTTATTTAACGGGTTTTCTCTTATGTGTTTGAAGATGTGGTGAGTCAACAGGTGAGAGCATCTTCTCCAACTTCTCGCTATTACTAACCGAAGAGCCAGTTGAAGAACCCGATGTCATTGATCTAGGATTCACATTCGGTAATGACAAAGAAGAAGGCGAAGATGATGATGATAATGATGATTCATGGATAGATTGGGAGGATAAGCTTCATTTTCCACCTGAGGTGAAAGAAATAGATATCTCAAAGCATATAAGAGACTTGGTGCATTTAGAAATCACCATCACTGCGATATGCGATTCTGCATGTAAAGGAATGTGCTTGAAGTGTGGTGCGAATCTGAATAAGAGGAAATGTGATTGTGGCAGAGAAGAGAAGGATAAAGGATATGGACCTCTCGGAAATCTTAGAGAGCAAATGCAACAAAAAGAGGGACTAAGGAACTAAACTCAACTCAACGATAATTGTATGTATTTTCCTTTTTACATCTTCATCTTGTTGGTGTTACTGTCATAAAACTCAAAATCAGGTACAATAATGTTCAAATGTGAATCTTAAGTAGCTATAACGTTTTCATTATCTCATTCATATGATTTTTATTTAGAATCAATCATTACATATTCTTGTAAATGTGTTTTTTATTTTGTATATATTGGAATATGAACAGTATCAAAATCTTTTTAAGACTTTGAAGTACATTGAACAGAGAGATTCAAAGAATAAAAAGGTTTCTACTTCTTCTTAAGTTCAAGTAGTCTTGACCATCTCTTATCGACAGAAGCTGTATTTGTCTGACCAACGTCTGCAGAAGCAATTGAGAAAACGAAAACTCTTTAATCCTTTCGAATATTTTACTAACATGTCATGTGAAAATAGGAAAGAAACAAAACCAACAGAATGTTGCTTACAGTGCAGTGTTGGTTCCGATTTTTCGCAGGAATCCGAGCATATATCCTACAATCAAACAACAATATAAGTGAAACAATCAGACTTCACAACCAAGATTTATAAAGCCAAGAGATGGGCATAATCGATCTAAGGTTTTGGCCTTGTGGATTCCATGAAACTTGGTAATAGTTTAAACAGAGTCTTACTTTAGCATAAGTTGTGAGGCGGATAGTGTCTTGCACAAGGGAATCAAGGTTAGCTTCATATCCAGGTCTGACATATATCACCTGCCAACAGAGACTTTTATTCATTCCACTTGTTGAAATGCAAAAATATATATAGAGAGCTTATGATGTTCTAAGGGCTCTCACCGAAGGATCATCGCCGCCAATTTCTGGCAGTGTTGAAGCTCGATTTTCCCGGCTTGATGGCAAAATCCAGACGGTGAAACTTGTATCGATCTGGTCACAGATATTTCATCAAAACAGTTTCTTGCGAAAGGGTTTTTGAAGAAACCCCTTTAGAATGAAATAGTTACCAGTCGAGGATAAAGAGAAGAGCAAATGCTGCACTTTCTTGCGATAGAAGTCATGATTCTTCCATCTACTGAGAGGCCCATGCTCGCGTGCTAGACAAGTAACAACACTAAATGATTGATTAGGTAAGAGAGAAGACAGCTTCTAATATTCAATCACTGTCACAACAACATAGTGGTGGAGAAGATAGTTACCCTTTGGACAGAGAGGTCGACAGAGACACGGGAATTGGGAGGGCCATCTTCAACAAGGTCTTGGAGTTGAAGATCACGCAGAGAGACATCGTACTGAGTCTTCCAATTTCCATTCCATTTGCCTTCACTAGGAGATAAAGTGATCAGACGCTTCACTGTTTTTGAGCTCCCTCCTCCATTAATGGCTGCCTGTATCGGCTAAAACATTGGGTTTGGATCCAAAACGTGAGGACTCTTTACATATCCAAACCCAGAACCAAAAAAAAACACATGCAGTGCAAAAAGAAAAGTAGAGAAAGCAGAGAAGAAGTAACATACGGAAGAAGCTTGGTGTTTCTTGGAGAGGGAAGAAAAGGGAAGGTGATGAGTATTGCCGGAAACTTTAATCTTCGAGTTCAAAAGATTTGGAGAGATCAAACAACGTACATCCATGGATGATGATTCTTTAGAAAGGACTGTGAGGAAGAACCTGAGGTCTTAGAGACCATGCAAACCTTATCCGGTATACACTCCCCACAAGTCTTTTGGCGCTTCACGTGTCTTCTTCTCATACTTATATTATTAGTAAATTTACAAAAAAAGAAACAAAAGTCGTAAGTCATACTAAAAAAGTCAAACAAGTATGTAAGCTGAGATTATGACCAAAATACCCTTACCTTTATCTGGGAACCCACAAAAAGAGACCTGCGCAATTCTTAAAACCCTCGGACCCAGAAAAGCTTCTCTCCATCGCTTCTCTGAAAAGGTAATCTGATATATCTTCTTCTTCGTCTCCTTTTCCACATTTTGCTTCTCTGAGTTTTGATTTGAATTTTGAGTCCTTATTAGTAATTCGAACGAACATTAGATTCCATTCTAGTCACTCATCTACTCTTTTAGCGTTGATTGCTATACAACACAATCAGTTTCTGCTCAAATAGTTTAACATCTTCCCAATTCCTCGTTTCAGATTTCAACAACAAGAGGATGAATTGACAACCATTCCCGAAAAAAATCAGGTAATCGGCTTTTGAGATTTTCATTATGGAATTCTAGTCCCAGATTTTGTTTTTTCTGAATAATCCCCTTTGATTTTCCATGTTATGTTAGAGATATGTATGCTGTTGTAACATTGAATTGTTAAATTGGTAGATTCTCACTCAATATGGTTATTTCTCAAGAGGAAGCTGACAATGATCATGCAAGCGGATCGAAAGGATCAAGCGTTGGGGAAAACAGTTTGGATTCTATAGAGTCTGAAGAGCATGATGATGATATGTCTGATGCGAGCGGATCGGAAGAATCAAGCGATGAAGAAAACCTTGTGGATTCTCTAATGTCTGAAATGATTAATGAGTGGTATGATGAGATGTATGATGATTTAACAGACGGACTCGATGATATTCTTGCTGCTAGAATCCCTTCACTTAGCGCTCTACGAACCAGCAATAAGCAACCCTCAGATTCCAACAAGACTAGTATTGTGTTTGATTCAATGAAGGCACTCCATGATCTACCTGGTGTTAGGATGTGGTCGCCTTTATACCGTGCATCGTTGACTCATTTTCAGGCTGATGTTACTCATAGAGAGGCCTTCTTGGCATTTTCTGATCCTGAGGATAAGATTTGCTACTTAGAGAACAAGACTGGCAAAAAGAGAGATGAATGACTTTTGTTATGATTCTGACCTTTGCTTTTGCTTATTAAAATGTTTTCCTATTGAAGTAATCTGCAAGAGGAATGATCTCAAAAGAAGATATCTAATTCTGTGTTGTATTTGTTTAGAAGACATTTTCAAGTGTTATTCTTACAGTTTAAACATTTCTTCTACCCACATGATGGGTTTTACTATCTTCTACTCTTTTTCTTCTTCTTTCTAAAACAAAACGTAAAAGAAAAACATTGCAAGAGATGCAACGCAAGAGCTTCTAAGGCCAAGCAAAGTCAATGTCACTGTTATCAACATCCCACACTCCAAGACCGATCTCATCAAACAACTGCTCATAACTCCAGCTTGAGTATCCCAAGAAAAACCAGTACTCACTTGGATTTAGCTCTCTAGATTTCAACTCTTGGATTCGACGGGCCACAGATTGATGATCTAGGAAATACACGCCTGGTGAGATTTCCGGGTGATCATGGTTTGTGGAAGAGTCTCGCTCTCGGGTCAGAGCTAATAGTGGTATTCCTGGATCCACTACAGGACCTCCGAACGATAGAGGAGTCTCTTTCAAGAGCTCGGCTGTTTCACCGAGGTCAGGGAATGATTTCCACCTTATCCGTTTGTTAAAGATTAGGCCCAGGAAACCGATCTCGGGGCCTGCTTTTATGATCAGAATCTTTGATTTGGCAAATGTTAGGGAGGCAGCTAGCTTTTCTGTAGCGACCAGGACTGTGCCAGTTTTCACTTGGGGAGCGTTTGTGAGCGAGTGTATTGGAGGCGATTGGGAATTGACCTGGTCGTGGTTTACCTCTCTTTCAGCGGGCTCTCTGTTCCTTAAAACGACCTCAACAAGTTTATCACCATCTGTCACTTTATTATTTACCGCAGATGAAGAAGACTGATCCACCTTGTTTGAGTTTCTTCTTCCATTTCTAGACAGAGTAGGAAGGAGTCCTGCCAGAGAAAGATTCATAACTTTGTTTATTATGCTCCAGATCAAAACAGAATAATAAAAATCCAAAAGCATTCCTCAGTAACCAGCTTAGGCAGGAAAAAAACGAGTTACTACGAAAAAATTGAGTCACAAGTTGTAAAACATATTAAGATTCTGCAGAAAACAGTATTTTTCTGGAAGGTCAGACACTTTAGAGATAATATTCAGCATAAATGTGTAAACAACTGAAAGACTTACTGAAAAACTCGCGAGAGTTATTCGCATGGCGAGCTAGAAACTCTGTTATGTCAGTTACAGATGACTCCCCTTCATATGGAGTGACTTTGTTTCTCTCGGCTGGAAATAATATCAGAGAAGGATACACTTCCCTCTGCAATGTTACAGATTCATAGAGCAAGTGAATACTGGATTCAGAAATGAGAATACGGTGTGTACAATCATAAGCTCTAACTACTCAATAGCAAAACTGTGATATGCAAATACTAAAATAAATAAAACGAACCAGACAAGCTATCATCAAAGGTACCTGATTTATTGATTTTAGGATCAAGCTGCAATCATTCAACGTGCAATCCATTAAATAGATAAGTGGAGATTTTAGATTCTCGCCATTAGTTGGTGTCTCTGCTTCAGAGCAGAAAAAAGCAACAGAAGAAGAGAAATAAGAAACTTAGAAACATATCCATTTCACTTTCAATTTTACAAATTGTACACTCAGATAGAAAATAGGAGTAAAAAAACTAGTCAATCTATATCACATACCTAATTCAGATCTTTGATTGTTCCTGGATCCTCCTTGTATAATCGCTTTATATTCCTTTAATGATCGGTAAACTTCATGCAGAACTAGCTCCATCCTCTGACAAAACCCACACCAAGTATTACTAAAAAAGACCAAAACGTCCTGGCACAGAGGACAAGGAGCCTTCTCTGCACTGGATTGATCCCATGCATGAACCATGTGGGAGAAGGTACTGACTGTGACACGGGGAATAGAATCCACCTCGTGAAAATCCAGATTAACAAAAGGTGGAACTGCAGCTCTTTTAGGCGTCTGAATGCTAGATTCAGACTGTGCATAAGGAGATAGACTTCCATTGAGATATCCATCAAGAAAGTCGACCAGTGACGAATAGCTGAACTTATCTTGAAGGACATAGTGCTGTTGTAAAGCAGGGTCAATAATTACTGCTGATGGAATCTTTACATCACCAGTAAGGGCCCTAAGTAAAACATAATTTGCATCAGAGAAGAAAAATGAACCCGTGAATTTATGCACTAGATCTTCCTTCGGTTCTGAGTGCAACGAGACCTTGATCTCTCCATTAACATTGTCTTTCAAATAAACCTCAGTCTTATCGGTTTCTGCCACTACTAATTGTTCACTCCTGTTTGTAGTAGCCTGCTCTTCATCACTAGGGGAGGAGGATTCAATTTCAGAGGATTTCATTTCATCTTTTGCTTCAGAACTCATACTGACTCTGTTCTGCACATCTGCTTCTGTAGGGTGAAGTGAAATTTCACTGGAACCTTCTGCAGAAGATGAAGTTGTATCTTGACCAGACACAACTTCTGCTTGTGACGGTAACGCATCCAGAACTTTTATGTGCACATCATCAGATAACAGACGGAAACCAACATCCTTAGCAATTGAGCTCAATTTACTTTCTTTTCTTCTGTGAAGAAGATTTTTCAGTATCTCCTGCAGGGAACTGCCTTCCATACCTGGCGCTATAGTATCTAGGGCTACATGTTTACCCCCATCCATAATCATAAAAGAAACCTTATTCTCGAACTTAATTTTCTTAAACTTTTGGACAGTTTTCGGAAGTGGCACGGACCCCGATTCTTGATCAGTTTGACTAACGGGGTTCTCATACATAATATCATTCTCCCACTTTTTTATGTCAGACAATTTATGCTGTGCAGCTACCTGTCTGAAGGTATCAAGTGCTTTTATACTCCTTCTCATCTCCTCCAAGGACCCACTTGATCTATCCACAAAAAGAATAACTGACGGTTTACTTGCAGGTAGAGATGACTCATGGTCCTGCCAGTCGTCCTCCAGCTACATAAGAAAAACAAAGAAAATTGATGTATGTCAGGCAAGATAGAAAATTTTGAATGGACATAACTATATAAGCCTAATAGACATGTAACGACAGATTCAAATTGTATTGACTCAAACAACATAGAGATTTTGCTTTGACGGCAAAAAGCCGCTTATTGTCACTGGAGTAATACAAAATCAGTTAAATAAAGATACGTGAATATGCAAAATCAACTAAGCATACAGACAGAAAGAACCATACCTCTGTAACTATCGGATTTTCCATCTTTAAAAATCTCTGAATGTCATCCCCGGCCTTGAAAATCTTAGAACAATGTGGACATCCTGCCAGCTGAAGGACCGCTGCCCACGAATCAGATTTTCCAAAATTAAATGATGAAGCCAATGATTCTTCTGTGATCAGACCAAATTTTTGCCTTTCCGGAGGCAGAGAAAACTCTTTTGTGGTGGCAATCAATTTCAAGAGGAATGAACTAAATCGCTTGAACTCTTCATGGTTACATGTCTGTCCAAGACCCAGATTTACCCTGCCATGTTCCTGCAAAGCAGCAGTATCATTCGCATAGCTAAAATCCTCAAGCCAGGGAACTTTACCAAATCCACTTTGGAGTCCACACATATTGTTCCATTCTGCATAGCATGTTTTCAGGGTTCAAAGAAGATTAACATAATGGAAGCAATGCACCTACTAGAACATATCAACATCATCTAGACATGAAGTGAGAATCTACCAGGCACCTTCTGGTTATTTTTTCCTATTAGCTTCAGCACTCGATCAGTTTCTACTTTTTTGGAGAAGTTTCTTGCGAAGTAATGATCAGAATGTCTAAGGATTAGGCACACATTCCAATTTCTCTAAACTCTAAAGATCTATTACTAGCTTCATCTATTAGGAGATGAAGAAACTATATAGAAATCAACCATAAAAGAAACAAACATGATAGGAACATAATTAATCTCACAAGATCAGGAGGACTATCTCTCACCCTGCCAAAGGTTATCTTGAGTAACATTTTTCTTCAGCTCAGACATCAGTGTAGTTGTCCATCCGCAAAATTCGAACAGAAGTAAAGCCTTATCAGATGATTGAAGGAAATCTTTCAAACTCTTTGGAGACTTCAAATGTTTGAGAGGGAGTTCTTCAGGCGTAGATGTCAGATAAGGATGAATAGATGACAATATATTCGAGGCTCGGAGTTTCCCTAGATAGTTGTAAGGCACACTATTGTGATAGTACAAAATTGTTATCCCATTGACAGCAGCACCAATGGCTTGTGCTAACACCTTTTCTGAGTTTCTGTATACAACCATTAACTTCAACAAGCCAAACTCTTCTCTTCTCTGAACCATCTGAGTAATTTCATACTTAAGAGATCTGGACTCACCACACCCTATGAAATCAGTAATGAAACCAATCAGAAAACAAATAAAATAGTGATACATATCTCCATAAAGGTAAACCTCAGCAAGTGAGAAATTCAGCTTAACAAGCAAACTGATCTGAGGAGGAGAGTGAGAGTACATGGAGTGGTGACAAAGAGGAGGACGTGAGGGTGGAGACGGATCTGAGAAGAGAAGTTTTGCTCCGTGAGGATTTCCCATTCGCCATGGCAGCTTGAGGGAAGAATTATGGATACGAAGACCAAGAATGGAAGGAGGAGGAGCGTCGGCGTTTTCATCGGAAAACAGCTCGCTCTCACTCGTCGCGTCGCGTCTTCTTCCTTGTTTCGACGTCGCGATCCCGATTCTCTCCTGGTTGGTTCGGTTTAACGGATTTAAATTGTCGAAGGGTCAGCATTTTACCGGTTCGGTGGACGATGGTTTGGTTGCTTCCCTTATCACGTGTATAATAAAAAGTTGATAGAAGTTCAGAAAATTACTCCAAAATTATTGAAATTATCTGGTGGTGAGAAGACAAACATTTCCGACACTAATCAATTCGAGTATCCATGGAATTAATAACGATATGGTTCATCATCAATCCCGGTTCAGATTCTTGACCAACGAGTTTGACTGTTGGTTGGTCTTACGAGATTCCTCAGAATTCGTTGTTACTAGATTCACTCCAACTTAGCTAGATTCACAGAGTCTCTAGAGTCACAAGCAGCGACGTTACAAACTCTATCTGAATATAACCGTTCGTTGAAGGAGATGGTCAAGCTCACAAAGCCTTGTCTTGTGTTTTACTGTTATCTCAGGTTTTTCAGACACTGACGTTTGATCTGATCTTGTCTGACGCTCTCTCACAGCTTCCAACAACGTTAATCCATGGCAAATAAATAAAGGAAGCCTCAAACATTACAAATCATCTTTTTCTTATTCAATACTCTGTTGAGATTTTACCCATTCTTTTTGTCATGGAATATGTGGTTTGACTTCAGATTCCATTACTCAGCTAATTCACTCAATCATTTGCAAGACTACTTCCTTCTCATATCTAACAGCTTGGCAAATATTATTCTGATTATATCCTTATTGTATATACGCAATAGCAGATGTAAGAGTTACATATGGATTGACAAATGTTGACGAGCCCCTCCAAAATCATATCACTGAGAAACAAAGAGCAAAAAAAGAAACACAATTGAAGAAAGTAATTTACCATTTGACTGCCCCTCTTTTCCAAGGGAATACAGATGCAGATAGCTTCCGTCTCATACGGCTCTCCAGTCATCTTCAAAACTCATAACTCCAAGAAACGAATAGATGACATCTTAACTATGACTTGACCTTTGCTTCCCCCATTAAATGAATAATTGATCCGATACAAGAGACTCTCATCACCAAGATGGGTCATTTGGCTCACTCAGAAGCTTCCGTAACTGGCTGTTTGGAACCAACATCTTCATCTTCTGCAGGTCGGGAACTAGAATTGTCACCTTCTCTCTTAGGAATTTGCTTCATCAATTCAATATCTTTGGCATCTACTTCTCCTTGCACCTTGGAATCACGTTCTTCATCCTTTCCCTCTACCAACATTGCGCCATATTCTTCATGTTTTACATCTGACAGATTGTTAACATCTTCCCCTTCACCATGTAGAGCTCGGATCAAATCATCAACACTCCTGTCAGTTTCCTTTGTCATTTGTACATCTGAAGACGATCTTCTATGATCCTCAGATTCCTTAGACGTATTAAAACCGGACGACGCTTGCAAGGGTGAACTGGATGGAGCTAAAGATGTTCCATCACCCAATCCTTTGGTAAGGCACACATATTTGAAAACGAGCTGTTTATAACTATTTAACAAGCCTTCAACATCTCCTATCCTCAAATCACCAGCACTGGCAAATATGTAAGGATATTCTTGAAAGACTTTGCTTGGCTCGGTATCCTTCAGAAGCGTCGCACCCTTATTTTCCAAATCTGAAATGGATTCAGCTTTCTTCATTGGTGTTTCACTGTTTATATTCAGTAATTCGTTGGTCCCAGAAAGACTATCAGACGATTTTGATTGGAAAAGAGTGTTTTCCCTCTTGGGATTCAGACTTTGAGTTTTCTGAAGAGTGGACTCATCACGAGGGGGTGGTGCAGAGCCATGACCAGTTTGATAAGTCTGGCTGTCCAAACCAGAAATTCGTGCCCGTGCAGATTCCATGTTCTTTTCAAACTCAGCTTCATCCAGTGAAATAGATTTTGCATCAATATTTGAGATGAAAGACTCTGCAGAGAGTATGTTTGTGAAGAAGTACGCAGCTTCACCAACAAGTTTAGATTCACGCCTATACCTTTGTATATACAACAAGTTTGAGTGAAGTTGTGGAGGGTTAGCCTGCAAAAAGAAAGAACAGAATTAGCACTAGTAGATGTTCTTGCACATTCGAAACATAATCATGTACAACAAAAATACGACTTCAGATACCAGTATGCATAAGTTGTTCAATCGTTCCCAATACCTTTATTGTTACATATATCAAAACAGGAAGAAATTCGTCTGCTCCAGGTGCATTCTCGTTTGAAGCAATTGAAGCATTTAGCAGTAAGTTATTAATCACTTTGCAACAGTTAAGGATACACACAAGCTTATCACGAGGAGCTTTGTACATGTTTATCTTCTGGAGCTCTTTTTGAGCTAGCTGCCAAAAGGAGAGAAAGGATCACAAGTAAGAACACTAACAAAAAGAGGAAACACTACCGGGAGCTAGCTTTTGACTAGATCGGCTTACCAGCCATGACGATTCATTTTGAAAAGTTGGTTGTATATCCAAATTCTCGGGAGAAATGAATTGTTGAACCAATGACATCTTCTGAAATAGCTTCTCATCAGCTATAACCTCCTCAGTGTTTGAAGCAAACACCCGAGTAAATAGCTTTGTCATAACATACTTCTCCAGGCCCTGTGTATACAAACGAGCAATGATTATGGTACAAAGATGAAAACAATTCACAGACAGAAAAAGAAGAATACTGATACTCACATCTCCAGCACTATCCAATTCCTCCTCAGAACAACCAGACCAAAGTGGATGAGCCCTGAAAGCAGCCTCCATCTTAGAAAAGAACTCCTGAACCATAGCACAATCTTTTTCCGGGTCTGGTGCATTGTTCGAGAATGAAACAATGAAACTGCAACATCAACCAAAAAACATCCTTAACCACGCATTATCCACAATACTTCTATGCTCAATAAACAAACCATTCCAGTATGAAATCAATAATTTCTAATTGTTATACCCTATTAACAAGATCCAATTGTCTTCCCCAGTAACAGCAATTGAAGAAGCATAAATAAATGATTAGAAATCTCAAATCAGTACGAATTTTGCTCAAATAGTATCATCATCAACTGAAAATGGACTTAAAAACGTAAACCGCTAAGAAGCACATCCACTTAAGCTAAGAGGAAGATCGTACATAGAAACACACACATATATCCGGATCTGCATCAAAAGAGGGAGAAATGGGACCTTTTAATGGATTTGACGAAATCGCCGGCGGAGGGTTTGCGCATCCGCTCCAGGAAATCATGCAGCCCCAAGAAGACGTCCGTATTCTCCATCGCCGATCACCCGATTATCTCCGACGATTGACCAGTGAGAAGAGTAAAGTTAATGAGTTCCGTGTCGCTGACTACCAATAAACAAACAAAACCACGGTCGTTTATTTATTAAGTTCCGGTTATTGGTCCTGGTGTTGTTAAGTTAGTGAATCTAATTCGGTCCTAACCCGGTTTTGGGTTTCGTTCATCAATTTCACCCAACCCATCAACCAACGAGCGAGGACACCTGACTCCGTCAAATGAAACACACGATACGAAAAACCTCGACGTCATGTCCAGTAATTTCATCAACTTGCTTTGCTTTTGCAAATGATTGATTTTTGCAATGATCCAAGCTTTACGAAATAAGATAACAATGAACCGTTTCAACTGTCGAGCAAAAGTCTTACAAGTAGTGATAGTTGAGAGTTTTGACCCACAAACCACAATCAAAGCCCCCAGAATCAATTACGAGGAAACGAAAAACCAAACGGTCCAAACCCTAAACCTAAATCGCTTCTCAAGTCATTAAACATTTACCACACGCGAGTTTAAGTTTGTTCAAAAGAGCCCACAGAAACATCAAAGGAAATACACCGTTAAGATAGTGCAATAATTTGACAGAAGCGCTCAACAATACTTTTTCATCCAGACACTTCCCCGCTGAAAGCACAAAAATCTCAGACAAGCTCTTTTAGATAAGATCAGCTACATTCATTGGCATCTCATCAATCTGGGTACTGTAGTACTGCTCAATGTCTCTGAGAATCTTGATGTCGTCGCTTTTAACAAAGTTGATTGCAACACCCTAGAAAGATAACCGCAAAATTGGTTAAAAGATATCCATCTAGTATCTCCAGGCTAAGAAATTAAGCTCAGAAGCAGAGATTAGAAAAAGTTTCTTACCTTACGCCCGAATCGACCAGACCGCCCAATACGATGGATGTAGAGCTCACGGTTGTTGGGGAGATCATAATTGATAACAAGAGAAACCTGTTAAATAAAGATTGTCATGTCAATTCACCTTTACCATAAGAGAATGGAACATAATCTGAGACCTCAATAACAGAGATTGAATTTATTCCGCGCATTGTTATCTAGACAAAATATAGCGGATAAGTAATGACTTACTTGTTGCACATCAATCCCACGTGCCCATACATCTGTTGTTATCAAAACACGACTATCACCTGACCGAAACTCATTCATGATGGCGTCTCTCTCCTTCTGAGGCATGTCTCCATGCATTGATGAGACAGTGAAGTTGTGACTTCTCATTTTCTCACTAAGATAATCCACCTATAACAAATGCGGAGTTAGAGTTGAGTAAAATATAGAAAAGGAACCATAATTCAAGAACCCTAATTACAAGAAACATTGAAAAAGGTTTTAAAAGCCAATGCAATCTAATAGATATCTGCAGGTGAGTACAGGTTGCAAGTACTCTAGCGCAGTGGACTTATATTGTTAATTTCTTTTAGAAATAAAGAAATACATATATTCACAAGATAGTATGAATTTTTGAGCAATTACAAGATTGCAAATCAAGTTCAGATAGCAGTGCTAGAAGCTTAATGTTAACAAGTTTGAGATACAGTTGCATGAGAACCACAATTACCTTTCGTTTAGTATTGCAGAAGATAACAGCTTGAGTGATAGTAAGCGTGTCATAAAGATCACAGAGTGTATCAAATTTCCACTCTTCCTTCTCAACAGCAACAAAAAATTGTTTGATTCCCTGAAAAGATTGTACACAAAAAGATAGCCAATGAAGAATATGAGTGTCAACCTACTGTAAAAGTAAACATGAACGAGCATACAGAAGCATAAGAAGAAACATACTTCAAGAGTCAACTCATCACGCTTCACAAGTATCTTCACTGGTTCTGTCATAAACTTGGATGTCATCTCCAAAATCTCGTGAGGAAGAGTTGCAGAAACCAAGCAAACCTACAAAAAAAACGTATTAGGATTGAACTATTATAGAGTGGAATTTAGCTGTTCATAATACAGATAATAGCTACCAAATCTACACATAAGACATTCAAGCAACTTAACAGTGGCTAAAAGGTTTTTAACAACTTATAATTCTCTCAATCCACATAGAGTTCAAGAAGCCAATCCATAAAATAAGAAAGCTAATGCAATAACATCCAAAGAAACTAGAAGTTAGCCAACACATAATATTGAGCAGTGAAATTGCACCTGAAGATCTGGTGGAAGATATCTGTAAACATCATAGATCTGGTCCTTGAACCCTCTGCTCAGCATTTCATCTGATTCATCAAGAATCAGAAGTTTAATAGCTCTGGTACGAAGACTTCTCCTCTTTATCATGTCACAGACACGACCAGGTGTCCCAGACACAACATGAACACCATGCTCCAGCTTCCTGATGTCTTCTCCAACACTATTCCCACCGATGCAAGCATGTGCCTGAATATTGGCATGTAATCCAATAGCTTGTATCGTCTTCTCTGTTTGTGTAGCCAGCTCTCTTGTTGGGGATAATATCAAGGCCTGAACCCTGCAGTCCGAGATACCAAATACATGAGTACACATATAAAAAGATCTTGCAGCCTAAAAGAAAGTATTACTCAATCACTCTAACCGAAAAGCTAATAACTATCACAAATTTTCATTGTCATTTTGATTGAACATTAATGAATCATAATTCGTTCATCTATTCTACAAGTCAGACAAACAAATCCCACCAAATTTGTGAAATCGATAAGAAACAAAACCTAATGATTTAGGTTAGAGAACAATCCGAGCAAAGCAAGTAAAGTTCAAAATTGAAATGAAGGGTTTAATCCAGCTAAAGGAACAGAAAACATACTCTCTAGAAGAAGTATCAACGACTTGACAAACGGAGAGAGCAATCATAGATGTCTTCCCGGTACCGGACTGAGCTTGAGCAATAACATCACGTCCTTGAAGAATCGGCATAACAGCCCTCTGCTGAATCGCGGAAGGCTTCTCGAATCCATATTCGTAGACACCGCGAAGCACATCTTCCTTAATGCCCATATCATTGAAGCTCGTGATGGGCTCAATTCCATCGGTAGTCTCGAAGACCAACTTATCGTCATCCATAGCTCCACCGCCTCTTCTACCACCTCCACGGCCAGGATTCGCTGTCGCCATAAATCTCCGTCTAGATTTTTGTTTTTATCTCTCCTAGGGTTTTCGATTGATTTCCCCCAAATGCTTATTTCCTCTCTACAGGTATAGGTTCGAGATAAGCGCGGCTTAAAAATAGGGGTACGATTGTAAATCCGACAACTTGTTAGGGCTTTTTTGTCAGGAAAATACCGACTCTTATATGTTTAGTGGGCCTTTATAGTTAGGCCCATATCCATAGGAAGGCAAGTAGCAATTTTGCGTCAAAACGACAACACTGCATCAACGAAGCTGAACTTCGAACCCAGCTTCAGCTTCAGAAGAAGAACCTACAGACTTTAGATCGGTCTTTATCTCTCTCTCCTCTGTCGGGATTTTCTCTCTCTTCTTCACCCTATCTCGTTCCTAATTACATCTCCTCTTTGCACCAAGCCTGATTCTTAGAGCTTGGGGGATGAATAGAACCAGTTTTGTTGTCCATCTCTGTTAAACGGTTCGTGTTTTGTAATAGTTATGGATGACAAAAGCTGAATATATCATCATTTCTATATCGATGCCTCATATTCGTTGTTACATTGGATTTTCCGTTATGCGTCATAATCGTTCATTTTAATTGATGTCTGTTCTTAATCAATTAATTCCCTGAAGTGTGTTGTTATTCCTCTAGTCGAAATAAATTGTATAGAATCTATGTTTCTTTCCGAGTTACTATAGTATGTTTTGCGTTGATATTGATCTCGTTTTTTTTTTTTTTTAATG
>Ga0041059_1001140_pt1 | contig 21235 bp, 11 predicted proteins | sample AraColnosormetaG_FD_56232 | JGI IMG/M metagenome (GOLD analysis project Ga0041059, IMG submission 56232) | Arabidopsis roots microbial communities from North Carolina, USA - Col MF nosort | ecosystem: Host-associated > Plants > Roots > Unclassified | place: USA: North Carolina | collected... | reverse complement strand
TTTTTTTTTTTTTTTTTTTTGTTGTCTAAAATTTTAGATTTAGACTTCTTTTTGTCTTCTAATTTTCTTACTCTATCAAAGGGAACTGCTAGTTCGAATACACGGGTGAAGCGGCAAGACGAGAACCAAATGAGGTACATGTTTGAACGCGATTGAGGAACCGGATGTGCAATACACATGACAAAGAGCAAGCCGGTAAGAAAACACAAACAAGTGGCAAACCAAATATATATGTCTATAACCAAGTTGAGTACATGACCACTGATATAACATGGACTATAAGACCGTTTAAAATATTTCCAAATCTACTAAAATGTAAGATAAAATTCTAAGTAATTCAATTATAAAGTATATTTTTAATTGAATTTTCCAATCAATTAAAATCTACAACTAACATAGAAATTCCTTCTTTAATTTAAAATGTATATAGTATTTGATATATATAAATATATAGAGAATTAATGGACAGTAAATAATTTTTGAAAGAAATAAATATATGCCGGTAACTCGTTGTTATTCATTAAAAGCAAAATCTATACGTCAATGTTTTTTCTTTTTTCTCTACGAGTAAATGTTCTTTCATTTCTCATGCAATAATTCTTTTCCTCGGTTTGAGTGATGTTTGAGACGAAACTAATATTACATGCTGTGGTTTTGGATCTAGTAAATTACGGGCTTCGCCTCAGAACCTCTTAAATTTAAAGAATAAAGAAAAAAAAATTTTTTGCCTCTCACAACGTGAGTGATGTAACACGTCACTTATACACGCCAACTCTTCTCATCGAAAAATTACTCGTATTACGTTAGTGATTCACTACAAAATAAGGATTCCTCTTATTGCGAGTCAATCTCATATAATAATTATCAAGTTAGTTTTATAGCAAAAGTATTGAATTTCATGGCAACTATGAGTCTATGACTAACCAAGCATGACATTTGTTATAATAAGGAAAAGAAACATTTTATATTTGAACAACTTGTGTTGCTATCATACCAGCGGTTACCGAGATCAAATCCATGATTACATTGGATTCACAAGACATGATCATTTAGTAACCGAGATTTTTCTTTTTTCTTTCTGTTGATAATACAATATACTAACCGAGATTAATTCATGATTACGTTGGATTCACACGACATGAATATGACTCTAGTATTTTTTGTTTTTTTAAAAAACACTTACATCATTCTTTTGTAGTGAGCTCATTTCTAATATAGAAAACTTTTTGGTTGTTTTCTAAACATAATATTGATTATAACAAAAAAAAAAACTTTTTTTAGATAAATTGTTTTCAAAAATTTATAAATTAGCCAAATATCTTTATAAATTAATAGAATCTCACGGTTCTGATATATTATAAATATATAGAAGTTTTACTGTATATATTTTCTCAATTTTGATAATGGTTAAACTTTTAAAATATTTTTCATAAACGAATAATGTAGCATTACTGATGATAATGGTGTAATATTATTGATCCTATACGTAAGAAATCAGTGCTTGCTTACTGATGACCAAAAAAAAAAATCAGTGCTTGCTTAGAAACATGTAGAAAAATTCTACCGACAATCTAGAAAAAGTAAAGTTCATACTTTGCACACTCTCCTTTAATGGCATGACACATCAATGGAGATAGATTTCTCAGTAAAGTACAAGATGATATCTTTTGAGAATAAAAAGAAGAATAAAGAACTCTTACAAAAAACTTTCATAGACACCCGAACTTTAATAATTTATTTCCGAAAGTGAAAAAGTTTAAACCTTTTTCTCTACAGAATAAGAGAAAAAAAAATGTCAAACAGGTTTTATCCACACAAAAGAAAAGAAAAAAGAAACGGGTTTTCAGTGAGAAGAATGAATGATTTAAATTTGTTCAACTAGAAAAAGAAACCAATGATACTGTTTCTGAAAAATCTGAGTGAATGAATTCTCTCATTTATGAAAAAGCTTCAACTTCTTTCTGCTACCAACTGTCTACATTACCTCTTCTCTCTCTCTCTTTCTCTTTGGTATTTCAGAATTCCCAATTAAAAAAAGATACTCTTGTCATAATCAGAGGTAGGGGAAGCTTAATATTATATATTAATCTATGACAAAAATCCTCCTTTTTCTTGTTTTTATGTCCTTTGGTCTCTCGTGTTCTTGAGAAGCACCACAGAGTTAAACAAACACTTTTTCTATCTTCAGATCTCTCCTTAATATTTGTCTTCAACTGTTTCTTGCATGAGTACCCTAAAGTAGCTTCAGTGAGATTTTCTTTTTTCTGGAGGCAGATTTTGTTGTTTAGCTCCAAGCTTTCTTCAATGGGTCTTGGTCTTGGTTTTTGGGGTTATGCATTGTTTCTTTCTCTGTTCTTGAAGCAATCTCATTGCCAAGAACCAAACACAGATGGTTTCTTTGTCTCTGAATTCTATAAGCAAATGGGTTTAAGCTCTTCTCAAGCTTATAACTTCTCTGCTCCTTTTTGTTCATGGCAAGGTTTGTTCTGTGATTCCAAGAATGAGCATGTGATTATGTTAATTGCTTCTGGAATGAGTTTATCTGGTCAAATCCCTGATAACACAATTGGTAAACTCAGCAAGCTTCAATCTTTGGATCTTAGCAACAACAAAATCTCTGCTTTACCATCTGATTTCTGGAGTTTGAACACTTTGAAGAATCTCAACCTCTCTTTCAACAAGATCTCTGGGTCTTTCTCTAGTAATGTTGGCAATTTTGGGCAGCTTGAGTTACTTGATATCTCTTACAACAATTTCTCTGGTGCAATCCCTGAAGCTGTGGATTCTCTTGTTAGTTTGAGAGTCTTGAAGCTTGATCATAATGGGTTTCAGATGTCGATTCCACGAGGACTTCTTGGTTGCCAATCCCTGGTTTCTATTGATCTCTCCTCTAACCAGCTTGAAGGGTCTCTTCCTGATGGGTTTGGCTCTGCATTTCCAAAGCTTGAGACTTTGAGCCTTGCAGGAAACAAGATTCATGGCAGGGACACAGATTTTGCTGATATGAAATCCATCAGTTTTCTCAACATTTCAGGAAATCAGTTTGATGGTTCAGTGACAGGTGTGTTCAAGGAGACTTTAGAAGTGGCTGATCTCAGCAAAAACCGGTTTCAAGGTCATATCTCATCTCAGGTAGACTCCAACTGGTTTAGTTTGGTTTATCTTGACTTGTCTGAGAATGAGCTCAGTGGAGTTATCAAGAATCTGACACTACTAAAGAAGCTCAAGCACTTAAATCTAGCTTGGAATAGATTCAACAGAGGAATGTTTCCGAGGATTGAGATGCTTTCTGGTTTAGAGTATCTTAACTTGTCAAACACAAATCTTTCTGGTCACATACCTAGAGAGATCTCAAAGCTGAGTGATTTGAGTACACTCGATGTTTCTGGAAACCATCTTGCAGGACATATCCCGATTTTGAGTATCAAGAACCTTGTGGCTATCGATGTGTCGAGGAACAATTTGACGGGAGAGATACCGATGTCTATCCTTGAGAAGCTCCCTTGGATGGAGAGATTCAACTTCTCTTTCAACAACTTAACATTTTGTTCCGGAAAGTTCTCAGCTGAAACTCTGAACAGATCCTTCTTTGGTTCTACAAATAGCTGCCCTATCGCTGCAAACCCAGCACTTTTCAAGAGAAAAAGATCAGTCACTGGAGGACTTAAGCTGGCTTTAGCAGTGACGCTTTCTACGATGTGTTTACTCATAGGAGCATTGATTTTTGTAGCATTTGGCTGCAGAAGGAAAACTAAATCCGGTGAAGCCAAAGATCTCTCAGTAAAGGAGGAACAAAGCATTTCAGGTCCATTCTCTTTCCAAACAGATTCCACTACATGGGTGGCTGATGTGAAGCAAGCAAATGCAGTTCCTGTGGTTATCTTTGAGAAGCCATTGTTGAACATAACGTTTTCGGATCTCTTGTCTGCAACTTCCAACTTCGACAGAGACACTCTCTTAGCGGACGGCAAATTTGGTCCTGTTTATCGAGGTTTCCTCCCCGGTGGGATACATGTAGCTGTAAAAGTTTTGGTTCATGGCTCAACTCTTAGTGACCAAGAAGCAGCTAGAGAGCTCGAGTTTCTTGGAAGGATCAAGCACCCAAATCTTGTCCCATTAACTGGATATTGCATAGCCGGTGATCAAAGGATCGCCATTTACGAGTACATGGAAAACGGTAACTTGCAAAACCTGCTTCATGATCTGCCATTTGGAGTTCAGACAACAGATGATTGGACCACGGATACATGGGAAGAAGAAACTGACAATGGAACCCAAAACATAGGGACTGAAGGCCCTGTGGCGACATGGCGGTTTAGGCACAAGATAGCACTTGGAACTGCCCGAGCATTAGCTTTCCTTCACCACGGTTGTTCACCGCCAATAATCCATAGGGATGTGAAAGCTAGTAGTGTTTATCTTGACCAGAACTGGGAACCAAGATTATCTGATTTTGGTTTAGCCAAAGTTTTTGGAAATGGTTTGGACGATGAGATTATTCATGGCTCACCTGGTTATCTCCCTCCTGAGTTCTTGCAACCCGAACACGAGCTGCCAACACCGAAATCTGACGTCTATTGCTTTGGAGTTGTTCTGTTTGAACTCATGACAGGGAAAAAGCCGATTGAAGATGATTATCTTGATGAGAAAGATACTAACTTGGTGAGTTGGGTTAGAAGTTTAGTTAGGAAGAATCAAGCATCAAAAGCTATTGATCCAAAAATCCAAGAGACAGGCTCAGAAGAACAGATGGAAGAAGCTCTCAAGATTGGTTACCTCTGCACAGCTGATCTTCCTTCAAAGCGGCCAAGTATGCAGCAAGTAGTTGGTCTTCTTAAAGATATTGAACCAAAATCTAACCAGTGAAACATCACTTTCTGAATCTCTACAACAATGTTCTTTTTCCCTTGAAAGTTTTATCTCTTTACCTTTTTCCAATGTTTTGCTGTTTCCCATTGTTGTATATATAAGCTTGTTTGCGTTAACCTCTATATCAAACCTTCTTGCTTCACATAAAACTTGTTGCACAAAGAGATAATAAGACCTTGCAACTACAACTTGACCCGGAACATAATCTTATCTTACACGAATGGTATTTGATCACACTCAAGGAATAATTTACTTCAAGGAATGGAGACAGTGGAAAAGCTCGCATATTAGGATGAAGAAGAGGAAGCTTGAGTACTTGAGTTCGAGCTCGAGCTCCCGTAGATATAAGAGCTGAATCCCCAGAACGTCAAAACCAAAGACAGGATTTTGAAGCCACTCATTGGATCATGCATCAATATAACAGCGGCTACGCTCGTGATGGGAACTCTCACAGCGTTAAGGACTCCAGCCATGACTGTGGATGCCAGAAACAAGACCGCGGTCGCCCCAAGAACACCCAGTTGAAACGTGACTGCACTCCAGACAAGAACCTGAGTGTACAGAGACTCACCGCCTTTGAAACTCTTAGCTTCGTGACTCATCCCTTGGAAATCATTGCTCACAACCATCCCAATAGTGGTAAACGCAAAAGCTGTGAGAGAAACCATGACTTGCTGCTCCAAAGCAACGTGAAAAGACCTTCTTCCAAGCAATTTCACAAAGAGAAGCTCAGATAACGCGAAAATGAGCCCGTGAAGCGCAGATCCCATTATGTCCCAAAAGAAACCTGCAAAGTATTGACTGTTGCTTATATAACTGTACCGATCAGAGCTTGAATCCAGCGCTATTATAGCCATAGCACCGGTTATAACCACGATGGAGTTGATAACCGAAGCATTCAGCGGGTTTTTAACAATGAGATAGCCAAACAAAGCAGAGAAGGCAAGCGACGAAGAAGCCAGAAGAGAAGAAGTCGAAGCAGGGAGGTACGCATAGGCATAAGCATACATAAGGTTGTCTGCAGCACTCAAGAAACCGAGCACAACATAAGAGAGAACAAGCTTTGTATTGAGAGGTGTTGGTTTGATCTTTTGAAAGATATATGTAGGAAGTAAAATAAGACAAGTGATTGGCCATCCAGCAACAGCAACCCAAGAAATGATCCATTTGCTTTTACCACCATTGGAGAAGTAAAGACGAGAGAGTAGACTAGAAGCTGGGAAAGCTATGAGCATTGCCGCACCACTGAAGAACAAAAGAATCCAATGTGAAAAGGGCTTTGCTTCGTAAGCTTCTCGTGTTGATTTTTTGATGTTTGATATCCAATTTGAATATGAAAACGAAACAGTTGGGCGTTCTGTTGTTTCATCCATTAGTAGTCCTGAAACATAAAACCTGACTCAGAATCTCTGCAAAGTTATCTGAAACACTATTCACTATTTCATCAATCAACAACCCTAGACACACTATCTGAATCTAACACTAAAAATCAAAACTTTTTTGGAGTTTCTCGAGTGAATCAAGACCAAAATCGTCTCAGGTTACCAACAAAATCTTAAAAATCTCAGCTTTGATCAGATTCTTATGATCTAATCCCAGCCCTAAGTACAGAAACAGAATTGTTCAACAAGAAAAGCCACACGATTGTTTACGAAGAACAAAATTATTCAAATTTACTGAAGTTTTCGAGGATTAGAGTCAAATTTCATAACGTAACAACCAAAATTGAGAAAGAAGAAACAGAGTAAAAAAAAAAACCCTAAATTTGAGAGTTAATAAGAGAGTACTCACTGACTGATAAATTTGACTGAGGATTATCGTCTTTGAAAGTTGTCATTTTTTAAATCCCTTTTCTTTTTTTCTTTAAGTTGCAATTTTTCCGGTGAAGAAACAGAGCATGCGATTAGGCCTCATGAGCTTTAGGAATGTACGGATCCATAGCCGTCGGATTCGCTAACTGGCTATTAACGGCTGAGATCTTTCATTCGTTACTTATTGCCATGACAAATTGACAATGACCCACTTACCTGTTTTTTTGGCACGTTTTTGGTCTATTTGCCATATTGTTAATAATGTCTGACACTAATTTTTACTTTACCCTTTAAATGAAATGTGACGGTATATTCTATTTTATTTAATGTACTTAAAAACATAAAATATGGTATTTTTTCTGAAGAGATGTACTAATGTTTAGAGTACGTACTAATTAATAACATGTAATCAGTTCATATGACGAAAATTTTAATCTATTTTGACAAATTAGATGTTCACGACTTCACGTAAATAAATATGGTAGAGAGGAAAACCATACATTTCGTGAAAATTATGTGACACAAGTGACACCACTTGTTACTTTCATTTGATAAATTAGAAAGTCACATAAAATAAAAGCATGTTATCTAAAAATCACTTTTTGTATAATAGGTGAATTAAAGGAGTAAAATCGTTGATTATTATTTTACTTTTCTTGTCATCTCATTTCATGTTGTTGATAAATCTGAATTGAAATTTACGAATACTTATAAACACAACAATCATATCAATTAATCGACCCTTAGGAAAAATGATCAATCAATTCTACAAGGGATCGATTGATGATGCTCTTGCTGGATGATATATCCAATAGTTGGAATGTTAAAGCCAATAGGTGAAACGATCAATCCAATAGGTGGACTGATCGATGCTGCCTTCTCAGGAGTTATTTATATGCTCATTCAACAATTGAACTCGAGCTTTTGCAAAACAAATCTCAATTTCGCATCAACTTCTTCAATAACACTATAGCATTAGCATTTAGTTCATTGGTCTGACAGAACTCAAACCAGAGCTAAATTAAACCTCACTTGTTTCCCTATAATTTTCCAACTTTTAATTTGATCCAACGGTTGGCATCTTCTCATTGAATACGTACCATGCTAGGATATTTCTCCATATTATTTGATCTTCAACTTTCATGTTTGCATCCAAATGACTTTAGACGTATTACATGTGAAAACATTAAAGAAACCCACTCCTAACAACGTTTAGACACAATATAATTTAGAGTTATAAAATAAGAACATAATTTTAAGCTGGTTTTTTTTTACGTTGCAGATCCCTCAGTTCAAAAAATTTAATGGGGAAGATTTCTCAGATACTACGATCGATGGCTTGTGAAACCTTTTGAGTTTTGACCCCACCTTAGGCCAATGATTTGGTTATGCATGTGTTTATCTGTGTAAAGGTTAAGTCTCAAATGTTTGTGTGATCTTAGTGTTATCACATGTCGTATCATGCTGTCATGTGGCCAGCAATATATGGCTCCCACAAGTCGAATGAAAAATATGAAACGTTCCAAGCTTTGAGATGTGCATTCGAATAAAGATACTTTTCTATTAAAAGTTAAAACCAATGGCCACATCGTATTATTAGTATTGTCTTATTTTTGGGAACCCCAAGTTTATGTACGTAGATCGTCAATTAGCTCCAATTGGTCGAGATAATTCTTCTTCTTATAGCATCTTTCTCACCCTTTCCTTCAACAAATCTCTCTCTCTCTGATCTCACACACTTTCATCTTTTTGAACGCTGTGTATTGAACATATATAGCTATCAACAATATAGTACTCAATATATATATGACCTCATTATAGATTAATATTATACAGGTATTAATTACTTACATATATATACCACATATTTATTTTCTATAAAAAGGAGATGGGCGGTGGTCCCAAAGAGAAGGCTGATAGTTTGTGGAACGACGAGGAACAACGGGAGACTCACCAGGTGTCATTTTGGCCATTATGGTGCATGTGAAAGGTTGAGGACCTGGAAGAGTCTTCGCAAGTGCATTATTGTAAATTAGAGCTGAACCTATCTGCAGTAAAGTGGCCATTGAACAAAAGTATTACACCACTTACCCTAGATGTAATTGTCTCTATATATAATATTGTACAAGCTTCTTACGTTGTCCGCAAAAAACGTTTCTTAATTGTATTATTATAATTGGTTACAATTAATTTGTCTCTAGATAAAAAGAATCTACTAATGACGTACTTCATGTGGACATGATGAACGATAGTGAAAGATATCACATGTTGTCGAAGAAGACGCCAATGATCCGTGAAGTCATGCGTCACCAAAAATAGAAAAAGACAAAAAGATATCATAGGTTATAACCATCTTACATATTATTTGAAACAAAAATTGTTTAGGTGTCATTCCAGTTTTTTTTCTTTGAAGTGTAAAGTGGTTAACATGTTTTAATTATTTTAGAGGTTTACAAGGCCAACCGATTTACGATGGTCAAGTGATTAACATGTTTATCTGTGGTCGACACATGTATAACAACATATATAGTGGAACTATGGCTTTGGGTCCCCAATCTCGTAAGATCTATTAAAAGTTATTACCTGAAATTATTTGTTCATGCATATATACCAGCTCTTGTTAAAGTTGTAATGTTGATGTTTCATAAACATATAATATATATTATTTTGTTATAAAATTACACCAAATATATATAGTTTCATGGAACCCTATGTCCTAGAATTCAAAAAACCATATGATATTTAATGTAATCAATATGAAGTTCAATCTAAAGGAATCGGATTGAAGAGTAAGGACATGACACGATCAACGATTTTGGCTTTTTCGGGAGAGCCATGGCCATCGCCATATTGATACATGCATTGAGACATGCGTGCCAAATTTATCACTGTTTCCATAAAATCATGATGGAGTATCGAAGAGCTATGTGCCATTTTCTCATAATTCATTTCATCCCACAAGTCATTGATCATCTGTCGAACATGCGAACGCGCCTTATCCTCTGATGCTCCAGTTTCACTCATGTAACATTGGATGGATTTGCAGACGTCTCCTCTCGCCAATTCATCCTATATACACGTACATTCACATTTTATATGAATATTTACATGCGATTCTAAAGAATAGGGATGGTGTAAACCCTAATTTTAACAAAGCTGTAAAATTATATTGGTGGTTTAAAAGATTAAAAGAGACGGTTAGGTATAAACAGGAAGGGAAGGGATCGTTGACAAATGATTTGAATATTAGTTAAAATATATTTGAGCGAAAAAAAAAATTTATACTTGGAAGAGATTGTTTACCGGTGAGGTTACAAGGTCGTTGGCTAGACGGAACACTGAGGAGGAGCATCGGACGACGTTTTGTTGGTGTTGGGACAAAGTCTCCAAGACCTGAATAGAGAGCTGGTCGGAGAATACGCAGTAGAAGTGAACAAATATCGTTGGGGACGAGATTGAAATCCGAGCATTTTGCATGTACTCTTCCAAATTTGGTTTGTGACCACTTTTGTACCACTTTGCTTCTACTAAATACGCTTTGGATACATCTGTCCACTAAATTTAAGATAATTGAAAATTTAGCATTAGGTACCAACACATGCAAGTTTCCATGGTTTAAGTTATGTAAAGTATCCATAGTTGAAATTATGTAAGAATGGTTTTTATGTTTTAATAAATTTATTAACGAGATGTATAAATTATTAAAAATAATAAAAAATGTCAAGGGAATTTTTTTTTTTTACATCAATTTTTTTATCTTTTTTTTGTAAATAATTGTAAGAACAATAGATTCACCAAAAGTATTTGTTGAAAAGAGTATATATATACACTTACAGATTTTTTGAGGAATGGGATCACGTTGATATTTTTAGTTCTGAGAATCTCACATGCAATGCTATTGACTTCATTGTATATAACAAGAAAACACAACCTCATGTACTCGGGGAGTTCATCAAGACGATTTATATCCCAGCTGCAACATATATATAGACAATTCAATCAGTAATTTTAATTTCTATGATATATTTTGACAAAAAATAAATCTTATTTGATATTTAATTAATTATATTACGAAATAACAAGTTGAAGTAGAAAATTAAGAGTGTATGGGTCTTTACTTTTCAAACGCGACAGTGAAAAGCTGAAGTTCTTCAAGAGTGCCATAGATATCGTAGATATCATCAATTGTAGTAAGGAGTGCATTTATTTTCGTCATTGTTTGTCGAACGTATCCGTATTGAGGCTCTTGGATTTGTCCAATCGTCCAGAAATAATTCTCCACTATTCTGTCTCTTGCAAAGTAGAGTTGCTTACCTAAACCTGTCTCCATCCACCAGCTTCACACCACATATATAGCAAGAGGAAAATTTAAGAAGGTAAAATATCTTATATATACTTATTCAAGATCTCGAAAATAAATATTTTTGTGTGACCAATCCATGTAACTTAACAATGTGATTTGTAAGAGTGTTGCGCGACAAACCCATGTTTATATTCGGTAGAATGCATGTTGTTGACAAAAATGGATATATATGTGTCGTACGTACGAGTTTCAATTAAAATTATACAGAAGTTCATGAATTATCATCTCAAACTGACTAACAATATTGATAAGTTAATATATGACTTAGGTACTTGATAATGTCATAATTATAAAAAGAGTTTAAAATAGATTTAAGATATCTTAAAAAGTAGTTATATGAATTTTAGTATTTTAATATTACCTGGAAACGTTTTTGAGTTCCTCTTGATGAATAGCTTGTACGATGTTGAAATCAATCTTGGCAAATTCAACGACGACAAGGTTCTTATAATTTTGTCTTTTTCCATACACATCTATGTACCATCTGGTGGATAGCCTTCTCATTTGCCAATAGTAGGGCATATCCAACGCTTGGACCACAATTTCCACCATGTCACACGACCCAAAATCTTCATTACTATGAGTATCAACAAAGTCTCTGAGTTGTTGTGTAGCAAAAGGTCTGATGAATATTTGCAGGTTTTTATCCAATTTTGTCGAAAGATATGATGCTTCGTAAAGAGATATTAAACCATATATATCATCACGGTCAAACTTCCCACAATTTTCCATGAAAACATCGAATACATCTGTAATACAAAATTCACTAGTATATAAGACCAGATATTTTTTAGACAGCAAGACTTTAACATATATATATAAGCAATTATCTTTCCACATTGATGAGAAAACTTTAACATATATATATAAACAATTATTATATTAGGTTAAGATAATAACCTTCTGAAACATTGAAACCATGTTGCCTGAAAAGTCGGAACTCGAGTGCGGTGGCATGTAGGTCACTCTCCTGGATGTTTGTTCTATCTTTTTTATAAGAAGATGTTAAAATGTTGTCGATTTCCGCTTCAAAATGATAAGAAACCCCGAGTTTTTGTAGATCGTCAATGAACTCCAATTGGTCAAGATAAGTCTTTTGCTCATCATTGAGCATCTTTCTCACTTTTTCCTTCAACAAATCTCTCTCTCGTACCCTTTTATCTTTCTGTATGCAATATATGGAACATTACAAAAAATTTATCAACATAGTATTCAACATTACGTCACTGTAAAAAAGTTAGAGTGTTTACGGGATATCTACGTACCGCAAATTTATTTTCGACCGAGAGGAGATGGTGATGGTCCCAACGAGAAGGCTGATAGTTCGCAGAACGACGCTGAACTGTGGGAGACTTATTACATGGTGTGGTTTCGGTCACTATGATGCATGTAGAAGACTGAGGACGTCGAAGCGTCTTCCTAAGGGCATTACTATAAATCACACCTGAACCTATTTGCAGGAGAGTGGCCATATTGAATAAATGTATTATTATGCTATACGTAACTCTTCAGGTGTATGTCTATATATATTACTCTCTAGCTTTTTAGGTTGTCATAGTTTTGGCCGAATCACGTTTTAGTTTTGCATTGTATTATTATGGTTAGGTCACATCACATGGATTTGTCATTCGATATACAAAAATCAAATAAGGGGGTTTCTAGAAAAGGTTACTATCCACACATTTTTAACATGGTACGTGTACAGTGTCATATGTTAAAGTCGAAGGTATGAAATGACCGGTGAAGTCACTCATGCGTGACCACAAACTAGAAAGATAGAGATCATAGTTGATAACCTTCCTCTCCTAGATATTATTTGGAAAACAACGAAATAAACATGTGCTTGACATCTCAAACAAATAAAAAACGTACTTTGAAGTGAAAATGTATTCATGACTTTCATTTTGTAGACATTTACAATACCAGCTAAATTGAGTGGACTATAGGTCCGTCAAATTTTAAATATGAATTGTAAAACGGGAAGAGTACAGTTAAGTCACTTGTAGCACAATATTGTGATCGAATCCACAAAGAATTAGACTATAACACACTTAAGTGTATGTTATACTAATTAAACTAGGTGGATAGATGGCGTAAACAAGTAAATAAAGAGACATTCAATTCGAAAGGAAAAGTGGGAAACTACTAAACAATAAGATTAAACAAAATAATGAAACCAGATTAGCAAATAAGATAAGCTATGGATCATGGGTGAAACAATTAAATAAGGTAGATTACTTCCATGGTTTTAATTGCTCTATTAAACACCCAATTTATCTGAACTTCCATTTGCAAATTAGGAAATCAATTGGCAATGAAAACAACAGGTCCATTTTAGTCCACTAATCTCACCTTAATCATCAATTCTCATTGACCAAGTATCATGAACACTATTAGGATTGGCCTAAACTGTGCATCAAACACCTTCGACACACAAAAATAACAATTTTTAATATCTTTAGCAAATTCAAATCTAGTTTTAAGTGCATTCAAATTAGAAACATATATTTCTACCCTAAGCATCATAGATCACAATCTCCCTAATCTACCAAATTCACTGTTCCCATCGGGACTACTTACTAATGAATATATTGAAAGCATGCACTTCGATCGATATGAGACAACATACGTAGTGACTGCGTAAAGATACATGGATTCATAAAACAATTTCACTAATGTTGCTACTTGCTAGAGGGGGGGATATCTTCACCGACAATGTAGCAAACGTTGCTTAAATAGTAAAAACTTAGGTCTATATTGCCTTTCTAAACTCTTAGACAATTCAGCGAAATAAACCTATCTTAAATCTTAGGTTAAAATGTGGCATAACATCTCTTAAATAGTAAAAGAGTCGAGCTTGGGTCGGATCCAACACAAATTCAAACGAAATGAAGCAACAACGTTATTTTGGAAAACTAAACACAAAATCATTATTAGCACATGTGTAAAGTATCATCAAATCACACGAGAACTAAACCTCTACAATAAGAAGAAACAAACTTGTCCTTAGATTTCTACAGTTAGAATGATTAATGAAAAAACAATGATTAAAATTTGAAATAAACAGTTATAATTGAACAAAGAACAAAAACTTACCAGGGAGTTCTCGTCTGGAGAAAAACTAGGAGGAAAAAGAAAGAACGACAAAAAAAATTGGATTCAAAAGTTGTAGGGTTTTACTTAGGTCTGGGCGTTTGATTATCGAATCGAATTCGGTTTGGTGTTTTCGGATTTCGAGTTTTTGGAAATAGATTCTAATTAATATCTATAAAAATAATTATAGAATGTGGTTCGACTTCGGTTTGGATATTTCGGATTTTGAATCGGTATGCATGTGATATTCAATATCTGATTTAAACAAAAAATCTAAACATAATCCAAACAATCCGAAAACCGCAAAACAAAACTGAAATGACTAGTTGAACTAACATGAAACCTTAGCAAACCATAGAGTTGGGAAACCAAAGTGAGACATAAAACGATGCCAATATATCAAAGTTTTAAAGCGAAGGTAAACCATAACATCCTAAAAATTAAAAAAGTAGCAGAATTCAATCGAAAGTAGTAAAAAAATTTTGGAAGATAGTGAAAACAAGCCAGCCTCAAGCTTCTTATTAGCTACATTTTCAAACTTGGACATGTCCCTGGTACAACAAAAGACACAAATTCGGATACATATCGAATATTGCATCGGATCAAGTATAATCTGGTACCTATGGATATTGAATGCGATTCGGATTTTAATCCGATTTTCCGGTTTGGATTATCGGTTTCAGATTAAACGCCCAAGCCTAGTTTTAATTAGTTAAGTTAGATTTAGTTTACAAATTACGCTTTTATTTATAAAATACTAGTAAAGTGAGCTTTTGGCCATCTTAAATATTTTTATTTTTAAAAAAATGGGATCATGGAAAGAGTTAAATTGTTACGGTGGCAATTATTTATATTTAGTAAAGTTATATTAAAAACTGTTTTTTAAGTGGTGGCAACTACCACCTCTTTACTAGGCGTGGATCCCTCAGAACATTGTTCTTTCAAATTAGTGGATCCCTGCCTGATTACATTGTTCTTTCAAATTAGGAGGGAAAAGTACACTGTATAGAATATTTGGCATGCATTTTATGCTATCCATGAAAGCCTTACAACAAGCGGGCATCATGTGACCGAATTTCTCTCCAAAAGCTTGAGAGATCTCTAATAAGCATCCTGGAACATTCCTCACGGACGAGAAACATTTTTTTACGTCTGGTAGGTTTAGTATACCAGTCGAGCGCAGAAATGGAAGCGGGTTTGAGAAAATAATCGGATATTGCTGTAGTTGAGCATTTACAGAAACTGCTACACAAATGGTTACTAGAACAAAAAGTACATTCTTTATCGTCATGATATATATTCTTATGGCAAAACAAAAGAAAAATTAAAATATTCTGATGTGTGATTCTTTTTCAAGTTTGTAACTGGGTGATGAAAATAACATGGGATTATTGTCTGATTTATATGAAAGAAATGAAGAACTGGCTTTAATTATCTTTAATGAAACTCGTTCGAGTATTTATTTGCCTATTTGGTAATTAATTTGCGGTTTCCAACATTGAAAAAGAGTTGAAAATGTAACGATTGTCTTTCAAAAAACGCATTATGAAAATGGAACCATGTCCATGTTAATATCACTCTCACCATTCTTAGTGTTATTAACTAATATATATTATGGAAGAGTTTTCTGTTCTCTTAATGTGTACATATCATCATGGTAAACATCCAATCAAACAAAGCCATGTCACCATTTTTTTTTTTTAACACTAAATTATAATTACAATGTTCATTTAATAAATATTTATTTCTATTAATATTAATTATTAACAAAAAACTAATAAAATAAAAAATGATTTTAAAATAGTAAAAGTCATAATGTGAAATTTTATTAGTAACAATAATATTATTAAAATTTTAACATAAACACAATTAAAAATGATCATACTTCAAAATACAAAAGAAAAAAAGAAGACAAAATTCAGAAAAAGAATCAAAAGATACATATGACATGTGAACAAATGGGTAGATTAGTATATATTACATGTTATACACATAATCATGTAGTCAACTTTTTTTAAGTTAGTTATTGAATTATTAAATTTTTATGGTCATACAGCCTAATTTCTCATGTATCAATTAGACCATTGTCGACAAAACAAAATAGAAAAAATAGTTGAATTGATTAGGCTCCATGTTTGACTGGTACGCCGTGTACTTGTCAATGTTCCGGACGGCGAATAGTATTTTTGATATTAGGAAATGGGGTTTACCTTCAAAATATTGGTGTGGACGGATTTGTGGATACTTGATCAGATATCAAAGGCGGCACAAAATGACCAACGATCGACGAAACAGTGCCCAAAATCAGAGTCAGAAGTGACTAGCTCGATAGCATGATCGATGCCCTTTCACCCATTTAAACCATTCCACCTAGAACACTTCAACACGACTGAAGCTAAAACTTTTGCATATCTCATAGAGATATGTTTGATAAGGTTGCTGAAAATAACAACTTCTACTATAATTTTGTCTTTTATTATTTCGACCTTCTCTTAAGAAATTCGCCCAAAAAAATTTCCAAATCAAAAAGTTGTTATTATCCTAACAGATCTTAAATTATATGTTTCGATTTTCGGTTATATACTGGTAAAATCTGAAATCCGAACATTAAAAAAAAATTGAAACCCAAACGGATACTCAAAAACACCTACAACCCAACCATTATACCAAAAAATAAAATCCAAACGTAAACCCAAAAAACACAAAACAATATATACACATATTTTTGGATTTTAAGGATCATTTGGAGCGTTTTTCTATATACATCGTTTAGGTTTTTGGAGTTTTTCGATTCAAAAATCGAATCAGAACATATTTCGATTCTATGGTCGCATTTTTTTTTTTTCGAGAACCATTCCGAACCCGTATAAATCCAAAACGAACCGATCGAAACATATTCAGTACCTTCCGAAATCTCCCTATCTAAAAAATCCAAAACCATGTCTTACCCTACAAATCCAAAACCCGAATTACCCTAATAAAATCCGATTCAAAGTCCGAATGTCTAAAAAATCCAAAACCCTATTTTACCCTACAAATCCAAAACCCGAATTATCGTAATAAAATCCAATCCGAAGTCCGAATGTTCAAGCCTAATTGAGCTACTCACTAACACACATCACACATGTGTAAATCACACCTAACTTCTCCTTCTATATATACGCCTTTGAAAGACCAATCCTAACTTTTCATTGTTTACTCTTTCGTCTTCCTTTTCAGAGTTCAATCACACAACACCTCTCTTCAATAGCAATAACCATGGCTCACACTCTCGGTCTCACTCAACCCAACTCCACTGAGCCTCACAAGGTTTGTTTCCTTCACTGTGATTTTGAAATGATTTTGTATGGAATCCAGTTTTGATTTAGTTCAAAGTTTTGATTTTTTGATTGATTCGAGTTTGAAGTTTTGATCTTTTGGTGACGATTATGCAGATCTCGTTCACTGCGAAGGAGATCGATGTAATTGAATGGAAAGGAGACATACTCGTAGTTGGTGTGACAGAGAAGGACTTAGCCAAAGACGGTAACTCAAAGTTTGAGAATCCGATCTTGAGCAAGGTCGATGCTCACTTAAGTGGACTTTTAGCTCAAGTCTCTTCCGAGGAAGATTTCACTGGGAAACCTGGTCAATCGACTGTTCTCAGGCTTCCGGGTTTAGGATCAAAGAGAATCGCTTTGATCGGTCTTGGACAGTCTGTTTCGTCTCCGGTGGCTTTTCATAGCCTTGGTGAAGCTGTAGCTACAGTTTCAAAAGCTTCTCAATCTACTAGTGCTGCTATTGTGCTTGCTTCAAGTGTTTCTGATGAATCTAAGCTTAGTTCTGTATCAGCTTTAGCTTCAGGTAACTTCAATTAGTATAACACAAGTTCGAGTCTTGTTTAGTACTGTTTTGGAAATTGGAACTGATTTGGGGTCTCATTGTTTATTTTTGGATAGGCATAGTACTTGGTTTATTTGAAGATGGTAGGTATAAGTCTGAATCAAAGAAACCATCTTTGAAAGCTGTTGATATTATTGGATTTGGAACTGGGGCTGAGGTAGAAAAGAAGCTGAAGTATGCTGAAGATGTTTCTTACGGTGTAATTTTCGGGAGAGAGCTCATTAATTCTCCTGCCAATGTGCTTACTCCTGGTATGAATTGTTGTCATTTATGAAATCAAATATTTTCGTGTTTGTGTGGTGTTCGCTGAGTTTTCCTAAACTGCTTTGATTTTTGTATCGTTTCAGCTGTACTAGCTGAGGAAGCAGCAAAGGTGGCTTCTACGTACAGTGATGTCTTCACTGCAAACATCTTGAACGAAGAGCAATGCAAAGAGTTGAAGATGGGTTCTTACCTAGCTGTTGCTGCTGCGTCGGCTAATCCTCCTCACTTCATCCACCTTGTCTATAAACCTCCGAATGGCTCTGTTAAGACCAAACTTGCTCTTGTTGGAAAAGGATTGACCTTTGACAGGTAACTAATCATTCTGTATTGCTTTGAATTTTACTCTGTTACGAGCTGGTATCTTTTCTTTGTTATTTTAGTGGTTGTTGATTTGAATATCTTGTGTACACAGTGGTGGCTACAACATTAAGACTGGACCTGGCTGCTCAATTGAGCTCATGAAATTCGACATGGGCGGTTCAGCTGCTGTTCTTGGCGCTGCGAAAGCTATTGGTGAGATTAAGCCTCCTGGTGTTGAGGTTAGTTTCTCCCATCAGATTCTTTTGAAAGCTATAGTTTGTTAACCGAACTGAACAGATTCGTCTTCCACAACCAGGTTCATTTCATCGTTGCAGCCTGTGAAAATATGATTAGTGGAACCGGAATGAGACCTGGAGATGTCATCACTGCCTCAAACGGAAAGACCATTGAGGTATCTGATGATTTTTTCCCCCTCAGAGTTGAGCTTTTACTGTTTTTCCTATGAAATGCTAATTGTTGGCGATGGTGTGTGTAGGTCAACAACACAGATGCTGAAGGTCGTCTAACACTCGCAGATGCTCTAGTGTATGCTTGTAACCAAGGCGTCGACAAGGTATTGCATTACTTTATTGATATGAGAAGCTAAAGGAGCTTGTTTCTGTTAAATTTATCCTTTCAGTTAAACATTGTCAAATATCTTGCAGATTGTTGACCTCGCTACTTTGACCGGGGCCTGTGTTATTGCTCTTGGAACTTCAATGGCAGGTACACAGCTCAAAAACCCTGCAGAAAAACTCAATCTTTGTGTCGTTTTTGAGTCCAAAATTGGCTCATGATGATCATTCTGTGTTCATTACTTGATAGGAATCTATACACCTAGCGACGAGCTTGCAAAGGAAGTGATTGCTGCATCAGAAAGGAGTGGAGAGAAGCTGTGGAGGATGCCACTGGAAGAGAGCTATTGGGAGATGATGAAGTCTGGAGTGGCTGATATGGTCAACACAGGCGGGCGGGCAGGAGGATCCATCACCGCGGCTCTCTTCTTGAAACAGGTGAAAACAAAGTCCCTTTAGAGGCTATACATACATGTTTTTGACAAAAAATTCGTCGGTGAAAGTAACTAAACCATCCTCTATTTTCTGTGGTATGGCAGTTTGTGAGTGAGAAGGTGCAATGGATGCATATCGACATGGCTGGACCGGTGTGGAACGAGAAGAAGAAGTCTGGGACCGGGTTTGGTGTTGCTACGCTTGTTGAATGGGTACAGAAGAATTCATCTTCGTGAATGAAACCTAGAGAGCGTGAGGGAGAGACTGTAGAGTTTTTCGGGTGTTGAAATGATTGCTGGTTTTTAATAAGGTCTCAAAAGTTACTATGTTTTCAGATGTTCTTAACTTGTTATGAAAAGTAAAATCGTCAAAAGTTGAATAAAGTGGTACTTTGTTTTAGTCGTGCAAAAATACTGTCTGAAATTTCTACTTTTGAAGTCTTCAACATTGGGTTCTCCTTTTCATTACTTTTTTCGGTAACCACTTCAAATTTTATGAACCATAATGTCAAATGCAATAATTGAACATCTTTTGAAAAAAAAACAGCATATGAGTGGTTACAAAACATGACTTTTATCTATCATAAAATAAAATATTTTTTTGATAATATTTTGAAGTAACTATTCTACTTAATACTCCTTTTGTTCCTTAGTACTGATTTTCTAACCGGTTTGCCCAGGTCCACGCCTTGAAGCACTGGGAAGTACACGAACCTTCACATTGTTGAAGATCTTTTGATCCCAAACCCTGTTTCCTATTTCTTTCAAAACAGAAAAAAAAGAAGCAACAATTAACAAATCATTTCTGTTATGCCAGTTTATTGCTTACGTATCTAGAGGAACCAATCCAAATTGAAAAAGAACTGTATGTCCATACCGGAATAATTATTACAAAAGCCAAAAATGAAGAGATATTATTACAATGATTCAGTTTTAGTTTTCATATATAATGAGCAAATCGTAAATTCAAACTGCGATGATAAAGTAAAATTGACGACTATTTTCTATGGATATTCTTTGATTTTAAAGATATATTTGCAAACATGGAATTATAACCAAAACTATATAACATTCGATTTTCATTCAATATCTCTGTTTTCTAAAACGGAAAATTTGAAGTGTATATTTAATACTCTACAATCAAATTAAACAAAAATCGAATAGTATACAAAATTGCTTGGAATATAAAAATTACTTGGATTTGAAGACTCATGATGTACTCGGGCCAATGCTGTGTTTGATAGTCCAGAGAGCAAGAGAAAACTCAAAGTTAATAAGCAAACGACGAATTTATACATTTTGGGTTGATTTAGATCTATGAATTCAAAATGTAATTCAAGCATATATATATAGAGAGATAAATGAAGCCCACGTTTTACAGTATTCTTTTTTATAAATGAAACCAGGTCAAAAAAATGGTTTGGTGTGTCCCGCGTGCAATGAAAAATTGAAAATTCATATGTGAACCTAATATATTATTATATCTCTCAGCGTGTTTCATTTTCAATATACAATGAAAATGCGTATGTGACTCTTGAAAATGTAAGATTTTCTATGAATTAGTCCAACTCTTGAAAATGTAAAGTTTTCAGGAGAAGAAGGTGGACGGTTTTATTAAGATCGTGTCAAAAAAAAAAAAAACAA